>Ga0209184_1000337_pt1 | contig 54964 bp, 41 predicted proteins | sample EN8Hudsemesocosm_2_FD_184627 | JGI IMG/M metagenome (GOLD analysis project Ga0209184, IMG submission 184627) | Methane-oxidizing microbial communities from mesocosms in the Hudson Canyon - EN8C Hudson Canyon (SPAdes) (version 2) | ecosystem: Environmental > Aquatic > Marine > Cold seeps | place... | reverse complement strand
CCTATTAACCGTGACGTAAAAGTTTTTTAACTGACTTAATGTCAGCAGCAGCGATCATACATTTAGCACGTAAATGACGCTTAACTTTAGTACGGCGTTTAGTCAAAATATGACGTAAGCCAGCTTGTTTGAACTTATAGCCAGAAGCTGTTTTTTTAAAGCGCTTTGCAGCACCTTTATTGGTTTTCATTTTAGGCATGGGATAACTCTCAAATTTATACCCGTAACTCTTAAAAAGAATAGGTATATGCCAAATATTAAGTAGCGAGGGCGAAATTGATTTTTCTCACAATAAAGTGTGAACAATCAATTTACTTGCAAGCCTGTACTACCAGCGTAAAGATAAAATTGGTGAATTAAGCTTTTATTTAATAAAAGATATAAGCTTAATTACTTGTCAAACCAAAGATTATCTATTTTTAGGGGCTAGAACCATCACCATCTGACGCCCTTCCGCTCTACGCGGAAAGAATTCAAGCACGGTTAGTTCAGCTAAATCGTTTTTAACACGAGTTAGTAGCTCTAAACCAAGCTCTTGGTGGGCCATCTCACGGCCACGGAAACGTAATGTTACCTTGACCTTGTCGCCGCCTTCTAAAAAGCGTTTCAGGTTACGTAATTTCACCTGATAATCGCCTTCATCTGTACCAGGTCGGAATTTAATTTCCTTAACCTGTATTTGTTTCTGCTTTTTGCGCTGTTCTTTTTGTTCTTTACTTTTTTCGTAAAGAAACTTGCCGTAATCCATCACTCTAAGAACAGGAGGTTTCGCTGTTGGGCTAATTTCAACAAGATCGACACCCGCGTCATCCGCTTGGTCCATTGCTTCATCTAATGAAACTATGCCACCTGGCTCGCCGTCAAATTTAATTAAACGAACTTCATTGCCTGGAATACCTGTGATTAACTCATTTAAACGATGTGCTGGCTCTTTTTGCCCGCCTCGTTGTCCACCTTTAATAGCCATGTTCCTCCAAAGAACTTTTGTACCAAACTAACCTTGTATTTTGAAAGTTTAGATTATAATAAATTTTTTTGTGCCCTTTAACTATTTTCTCATTAAATGGCTTTTATGCCCGTGTTTTTACTTCTTCACTTAACTTAGCGATAAAGTCATCAACCGACATTTTTCCTAAATCTTCACCACTTCGAGTTCTAACAGCAATTTCGCCTGATTCCATTTCTTTGTCACCGACAACTAAAAGGTAAGGAACTCTCTTTAAAGTATGCTCGCGGATTTTAAAGCCTATCTTCTCATTTCTCAAGTCTTGTTTTGCTCTAAAGCCATTTTCTTTTAGTTTTTTAACAGTTTTTTGACAATAATCGCTCTGTTTATCGGTAATATTCATAATTACGGCCTGAGTTGGCGATAACCATGTAGGGAATTTACCAGAATATTCTTCAATTAAAATACCAATAAAACGCTCTAATGAACCTAAAATAGCTCGATGAATCATTACCGGAGTATATCTTTCGTTGTCTTCACCAACATAAGTTGCGCCTAAACGCTCTGGTAATGCAAAATCAAGTTGCACGGTACCACATTGCCAAGCACGACCTAAACAGTCCATTAAGGTAAACTCAATTTTTGGACCATAAAAAGCGCCTTCACCTGGTAAGTACTCAAAGGCAATATTACTATCTGTTAATGCCTGAGCTAAACCGGCTTCGGCTTTATCCCAAATTTCATCACTACCTATGCGGTTTTCAGGGCGCGTTGATAATTTAACAACAATATCTTCAAAACCAAAAGAACCGTATACGTCGTAAACCATCTCGATGCATTTTTTCACTTCGTCTTGAACTTGAGACTCCATACAGAAAATATGAGCATCATCTTGAGTGAAACCACGTACACGCATTAAACCGTGTAACGAGCCTGATGGCTCATTACGGTGACAACAACCAAACTCAGCTATTCGTAATGGTAAGTCACGGTATGATTTTAAGCCTTGGTTAAAAATTTGCACATGCCCAGGACAGTTCATTGGTTTGATAGCATATTCACGTTTTTCAGAAGTAGTTGTAAACATACCATCAGCGTACTTATCCCAATGACCAGACTTTTCCCAAAGACTTCTGTCCATCATCATAGGTGCTTTCACTTCGTCATAATCATAAGTATGAAGCTTTTCACGAACAAACTTTTCTAACTCTGTATAAATCGTCCAGCCATCATTGTGCCAAAACACCATGCCTGGTGCTTCTTCTTGCCAATGGAATAAATCTAATGTTTTACCTATTTTACGGTGATCACGCTTTTCAGCTTCTGCCAAACGCACGATATAAGCTTTTAATTGCTTTTTATCAGCCCATGCTGTGCCGTAGATACGTTGCAACATTTTGTTGTCTGAATCACCGCGCCAATAAGCGCCCGCAACTTTCATTAATTTAAAATGATGACAATGACGCATGCTTGGAACATGAGGACCACGACACATATCGATGTATTCTTCATGATGATATAAAGCAGGTGTATCAGTTTTCTCGATATTTTCATCAAGAATCTGTAATTTGTATGTTTCACCACGTTCAGTGAAAGCATCATAAGCATCTTGCCAAGAACCCGTTTTCTTAACGACTTGATAACCTGTACGCGCAAGTTCAGTCATGCGTTTTTCAAGTTTGACTAAATCGTCTTCAGTAATCGCTTCATCAAGGTCAATGTCATAATAAAAACCATTATCAATTGTTGGACCAATAGCCATTTTTACATTGGGGTATAACTGTTTAATTGCATGCCCTAATAAATGTGCACAAGAATGACGAATAATCTCAAGGCCTTCACTATCTTTACTGGTGATAAGTTGCAAAGAGGCATCTTGAGTGATTAATTCACAAGCATCAACAAGATTTCCGTCAATTCGACCAGCAATGGTTGCTTTAGCAAGACCAGGTCCAATATCGAGCGCAACATCCATTACAGATACAGCTTGTTCAAAAGAGCGTTGGGAACCATCAGGGAGAGTAATTACAGGCATGTTTTTCCTTATTCAGTGGCGGCGCATACGAGGCGTCGCTTGATATTTTTAATATAAAAGTAAATAAATCTAAATTTTTTTGATTTTATTCTTAAGTCATTTAAGTTAATAGAATAAATCGAGGTCGGCAATATAGGGCAATTTCCCTTAATTTGCAATGAATAGAGGCAATATGTTCCCCCTGCATTCAAACTTTTTTTGAACAACCTGAATTTTATGGCATAAGATTCAGGTACTGGCGCTCTAATATTGCTCCAACATACTTATTTCAACATAGACAAAGCCATCGCTTCGGCTATTTTAATACCATCTATACCCGCTGATAAAATCCCCCCCGCATAACCTGCCCCCTCTCCTGCTGGGTATAAGCCTTTAGTATTTAAACTTTGTAGCGTTTCTTTATCACGCGTTATTTGAATAGGTGATGAAGTACGAGTTTCTACGGCCGTTAACGTTGCTTCATCCATAGAAAAACCTTTAATTTTTCTTTCAAAAGCAGGCAAGGCTTCTCGAATAGCAGCAACAGCGTAATCAGGTAATGCATCACTTAAATCACAATAAGTCACTCCCGGCTTATAGGAAGGAATTACACTGCCATGTTCACCTGTTTTTCTTCCTGCTAAAAAATCACCAACAAGTTGCACTGGTGCATCATATGTTGAACCACCCAGACTAAAAGCTTGCTCTTCTAGTCGACGTTGAAATTCAATACCAGAAAGCACATCCTCACCAACAAAGTCTTTCGGCTCGATGCCAACCACTATAGCACTATTAGCATTACGTTCATGGCGAGAATATTGGCTCATACCATTGGTTACCAAACGCCCTTCTTCAGAAGCTGCAGCCACAACAGTACCACCGGGGCACATACAAAAGCTATAGACACTGCGTCCATTACTCGCATGATGAACGAGTTTATAGTCGGCTGCACCTAAGATTTCGTTGCCAGCATTTTTGCCAAAACGCGCTTCATCTATTACAGATTGTTCATGCTCGATACGAAAACCAACGGAAAAAGGTTTGGCTTTAATATAAACACCTTCATCATGAAGCATTTTAAAAGTATCTCTAGCGCTGTGACCAATGGCAAGTGCAATATGATTTGTGACGATATGCTCACCACTTGCTAAGGTTAAACCTGTGACTTGTTTTGCAACAAAGCCTTTTAGCGCATTATCATCAAATGTAATTGTTTCATTATTTTCAAAATGAATTTGATCAACCCTTTGTTCAAAACGCACCTCACCGCCAAGCTCAAAAATTTTTGCACGCATTTTTTCGACCATGGTAACTAACTTAAAAGTACCAATATGCGGTTTGCTAACATATAAAATCTCATCGGGAGCGCCCGCATCAACAAATTCATTAAGCACTTTTCGACTATAATGTTTTGGGTCTTTAACTTGACTATAGAGCTTTCCATCAGAAAAAGTACCAGCACCACCTTCCCCAAATTGCACATTCGATTCAGTATTCAATATTTTTTTACGCCAAAAGCCAAAAGTGTCTTTGGTGCGCTCTCGAACTTCCTTGCCACGTTCTAAAACAATAGGATTAAAACCCATTTGCGCTAACACTAAACCAACAAACAAACCACAAGGCCCCATACCAATAACCACGGGGCGCTCTGTTAATTGTTCTGGAGCTTGACCTACAAATTTGTATTCCATATCTGGCGTTAATTTTACATGGGAGTCTTTAGCAAACTTTTCTAATAGTTGTTCATCTATGCTTGTACTAATATCCAATGTATAAATGAGTAAAATATTATTCTTTCTACGTGCATCATAACCTCGTTTAAAAACAGTGAAATCGACTAATTCAGCCTTGGTAATCGCCAATTTTTGAAGTATTGCTTGTTCAATAGCATCATCTAGGTGATCTAAAGGTAATTTAATATCGGTTAAACGCAGCATGGTTTGAAATCCAAAATAAGAAAGGTGTATAAATCATGGCGTCATTTTACCTGTGCAGCAGTATTTATGAAACAAAAGTTTAAGATTGTATTTAATAAAAACACAGGTATGATCGCCAACATTAATCACCATTCATAGAAAACCTATACATGGCTTTTGTTGTTACGGATAATTGTATTCGCTGTAAATATACAGACTGTGTGGCAGTTTGTCCGGCAGAAGCTTTTTTTGAAGGGCCAAATTTTCTTGTAATCAGCCCTGACGATTGTATTGATTGTGATTTATGTCCAATTGAGTGCCCTGCAGGTGCTATATATCAAGAAGATGATGTTCCAGAAGATCAAAAGGAGTTTATTCAGTTGAATGCTGAGCTAGCTAAAGTATGGCCAAGAATTACCGAAATGAAAGCACCTCCCGAAGATGCAAAAGAATGGGATGGAGTTAAAGATAAATTAAAATTCCTTAAGGTTGATGATTAAAGCATACTACATGCAGTTTTCATAAAAGGGGCTATACTTCACTTATGTTTTGAACAAGACCTAAAACATTGGTGATTACCATGTGGCATCAAATAGAAGAAGCTATTAGCACCGAAACAGGTGTGCCTTTTAACATTAAAGAAAAAAATCCTTTATCTGCTGGTCTTTCTAGCGGTAATCCTATTGATACCAATGACCAGCCACTAAATCTATCATTTAAAGTCTCAGATGGAGACAGAAGCTACTTTGTGAAGTTGAACAGCAAAGAAAACTTGATTAACTTTCAGGCAGAAGCCTACTCTTTAAACCAATTAAAGCAATTAACTCACATTGCTTGCCCAGAAGTAACAGCCATAGGTATTAGCTTAGACAAAAGTTTTCTAGTGCTAGACTATGTCGCTTTTAGTAAAGCTAAACCTGTTCTTTGGTATCAACTTGGTCAACAATTAGCACAAATGCATCAAGAAACTTCCCATGGACAATTTGGTTGGCAACACGACAATTTTATTGGTAACACAATTCAGCCAAATCACTGGAGTAGTAATTGGACAACTTTTTTTTCAGAGCAGCGCATTGCTTGGCAATTACAATTACTGAGCGAGAAATCAATTTTATTAGGCAGCATAGATCACATAGCCAAAATTTGTCACGATGCATTATTGCATCACTATGTTACTCCTTGTTTAGTACATGGTGATTTATGGCAAGGCAATACAGGTTTTACATTTGAACAAGGCATGATTTTCGATCCTGCTTGTTATTATGGAGACCGAGAAGTTGATATTGCTATGACCGAGTTATTCGGCCAATTTCCTGATGATTTTTATCATGGTTATCAAGCTGAGTATCCGCTTAATGAAGGTTATGAGCAAAGGAAAGTAGTTTATAATTTTTACCATATTCTCAATCACGCCAATATATTTGGCGGAATATATATAGAGCAAGCAAAAGCAACTCTATCTAGAATTATATCAACAACACCACACTAGCAAGGACACAGTATTACAATGAATATCACTTAAAATATGACAGTTATTAAAATAGAGAGTTAATAACGTATACCATACTTATTTAAGAAGCATTTATTCATATTAAATAACTATTGGAAAAAATCATGACAAAGCAAATCAGAGAAGAGCGAATTGAATGTCCACATTGTGGTCATCATTTAAGAGTAACAATTGATTCATCTGGTGGTGATCAAGACTTTTATGACGAATGCCCTGCTTGTTGTAAAGAAATTCATTATAAATTGCACATTGACGAGTATCACCAAAAAATACAACTTGCCATTGATAGTGATGACGAACAAATATTTTAATAGTTGCCTGCACACGCCTTCTTCAATATGATGACTTCACTTACCTCACTCATCATATAAATATATTTCCAAAACTTAATGAATCTAACCTCTTTTTTTTCTCATGCTAAAAGTTTAGCAAAACTTGCTTATCCAATTTTAATCGCACAACTGATTCAAAATTTAATGGGATTTGCTGACATTGTTATGGCCGGTCGGGTAAGCGCTACCGATATGGCTGCCGTTGCTGTGGCAAACAGCATATGGTTACCCGTGATATTAACTGTTTATGGTTTAATCATGGCGCTTGCTGTGATTGTTTCTCAACTTGCGGGGGCAAAAAATTATTTAGCTATTAGTGAACAAACCTACCAAACTGCTTGGATTGCCTTGACGTTAGGCATATCACTTATTGGATTATACTATCTTATTGCGCCCATTATTGCCCCAACTGTTGAATTAGAGGGTAATCTAAAGCCTTTATTATTTGACTATTTGCGATACATTGTTTGGGGAGCTCCCGGTTACTGTCTTTATCTAGTCTTAAGGAATTACTCTGAAGGGCTTTCTTATACCAAACCAACTATGGTCATCAGTATTATCGGTTTATTGGTTAATATTCCGGCTAATTACATCTTCATTTATGGTGAATTTGGAGCACCTGCATTAGGCGGAGCTGGTTGTGGTATTGCTACAGCAATCGTTTACTGGGCTATGTTTATTGGCATGCTCATTTATACTTTTAGTTCTAAAATCTTAAAGCAAGCTCCACTTTTTGATAAATTTTACTGGCCTAATTGGTCAAAAATAAAGAACATTATAACTTTAGGTGTTCCTATCGCTTTATCGCTATTATTTGAAGTTAGCTTATTTGCTGTTGTTGCAATACTTTTAGTGCCTTTTGGCGCAGAAACTGTAGCCAGCCATCAAATAGCACTTAATTTTAGTAGTTTGATTTTTATGGTGCCATTAAGCTTAGCTATGGCAACAACTATAAAAATTGGTAACGCCATAGGTAATAATGATAACCAAAAAGCAAAAGACTATACGGTTCACTCAATAGTACTAGGGTTACTGCTTGCCGTTTTCACTGCCATAATCACCTTAATTTTCAGAGTGCCTATTGTTAGCATATACACTACAGAGCTTCCCGTCATAGAGCTTGCTGCTAATATTTTGCTGTTAGCAACCTTGTATCAATTCTCAGATACAGTACAAGTCGTTTCGGCAGGAGCTCTTCGAGGCTATAAAGATACTAAATCTATTTTATATATCACCTTTGTTTCTTATTGGTTAGTTGGATTAACTATTGGTTTAATTTTAGGCATCACCAACTGGGTTGTTCCTAAAATGGGACCTTATGGTTTTTGGATAGGATTTATTGTTGGTTTATCTACTGCTGCCGTTCTACTGGCTTGGCGTTTAAACGTAATTCAAAAGCGCCTTGCTTTAAAAACAAGCAATTAAACTTAATTTAAGCCATTTTAAGCAAAAGCGCTTGCAAGCAAGGTAGTTGAAAGCTAACATAGCGCCCGTTGAATAATTCATCGAGTTATAAGTAAAAAGTGAATTATGCTCGCTTAGCTCAGTTGGTTAGAGTACTTGCATGACATGCAAGGTGTCGCAGGTTCGAGTCCCGCAGCGAGCACCAAATTAAGGTTCAATACGAACCTATAAGAACCCGAAAAGCCCTTTAAAACAAGCTTTTCGGGTTTTTTTATGTCCATTAGTATCCATTCCCTGTCCTGTTGTGATTGGCCCGAGAGTTAAAAATAAATCTCCAAAACCATTTTGGAACACCAACTCAGTCATATCTGAGATGAAACTATTTTTAGAGCCTAGACCAACATATGAAACTCTAAATGCTATCTCTCCTGCAATTATTTCAACAAATACTTTTGTATACCTTTATCTTTAAAGATTACAATGGTGAAATATATCAACAAAACTTAATTAAAGAGTATAAATGAAACAAAGTACCTTTTTAGCATGGACAACTAGAATGCCATTAATTCAAAGATGGGGATTAATGCATACTATACAGCCAGAAAACGTATCTGAACATTCACATCAAGTTGCTGTAATAGCTCATTTATTGACTGTAATAAAAAATAAAAAATTTGGTGGTAACCTCATACCAGAGAAAGCTGCAACTATTGCAATTTATCACGAAATTTCAGAAACTAAACTGCAGGATCTTTCCTCAAAGGTTAAGTACCACAACCCTGAATTTACCAAAGAGTATAAAAAGCTAGAGAAAATTGCAGAAAAAGAATGCTTACAAACTATACCTGAAGATATCAGAGATGAATTTGAAGAGCTTCTCGTTCAAGATAAAGTAGATCCTAACTATAAAAGTATAGTTAAGGCAGCTGATATTTTAGCGGCATTAATGAAAGCTAATAAAGAATTACAATTTAATAATGTAGAGTTTTCACACGTCAAGATTAACTTGGATCGCAAGGTGAATTCATTAAAACAAGAGATGCCAGAAGTTGATTATTTTACAAACATTTTTATAGATTATTGCACTGCCACAGTAGATAAACTAACAGATTTAGATGGGTAACCAATTAAGCTTGTACCCAAGTTATTATGAAAAAACCAACTTCTGTTACTTTTCTAGAACAAGCCACATTGAATAGGTTAAGGCGACAAATATATGAGAATTTTAATACTCCGAAGTTCTATCCTTATTTTACTAACCTCATATTTGAGTGGTTGTGTCCTCCCTATAAGTTCAAGTTGCCAAGATACTTTTACACATGAAAATCCTAATATTATCCCAACAAACAAAACACAAGATTGCAGCGATTTAGATGCAGCCGTTTACCTTGCTGCTGCAATTTATAAAACAGTGGAAGAAGAAAAAACAAAAAGCAAAACGACTAAAGTAGAAACAAAAAACGAAGTTAAGTGTTCTAATATGCTAGGGAAGTCTCAAAAAAAATGTCTCCGTCAAAAGAATGATTTAAATGATCCATTAGATGAATTTTGAGTACAAATTATAAATCCTGAGAAGTACAAAGTAATCCCTTAATAAGATAAACTTATCATTTTGTACCGCCCAACGTAACAACAGCTTAATGGTGTAATGGAGCGGATGAAGCACCCCCCCTTTTAGCTTCGCTGAAACGCTAATGATACAAATATTGAACTACTAATATCTCAAAATTCCGAAGTTACCGAGCTAAAATGGCTATTTGCTTTCCAATAAAAAAACCTAATCACTGTGACTACAGAAGCGATTAGGTTTATTAGTTTTACTACTATTTAAGCCATTACAGCGGCTATGATAGTTTATATCAGTTCAATTAAAACGTAATTTTTGCTCCGGCAAAGATTGTACGACCAATTACATCATACGCTCTTGGCTCGGTGTTGGTACCGATAGCTGCACCACGTACTAAAATATCAGGTTGTTGGTCAAGTAAATTGTTTGAGCCAACATAAACATTAATCGCATCATTAATTTGATAGCTAGCTCTAATGTCAACATACGTTACGGCGTCCATTGTGTTTAAATCTTCAGTGAAGCTTGTGTTATCAAGATACGCTTCGGTTTCGCTGCGATAGGTTAACTGAGCAAAAAGATTAAACTCCTCTGTAATATCATACGAGGCATTAGCAGTAAGGTTCATGTCAGGGTATTGTGGACGACCAGCAAACTCTTCAACACCACCAACAGTTTCTTGAGTATAATCACCTAAGAAGTTGGCAATAAAGTTAACAGTTAATTCATCCATTGGTGAATAAACAACTTCTACATCAATACCGTTGGTAGAAATTGTATCAGCGTTAATCGGTGTAGCAGTCAAGAATAATATTGGACCACTATTAACATCTCTGGTTAGATTGCCACCACATGATGCATCAAAAGCGCTTGGAGAAACGTCATGACAACGTTCAACATAAGTTGATGCTCCAACGGTTGCAATGCCGTCTTCAATCTCAATATCATAGTAATCAATTGAAAATGACAAGTTATCAAGTGGGGTAAATACAGCGCCTAAGGTCATTGAATTAGCCGTTTCTTCTTGTAAATCTTCAGAGCCAGTTTTTGTAACTTGTGTATTATTAAGCTCAGAGCCGGCTAAAATAAAGTCACCACCGTTAGCGGCCATTCGAGCAGCAATTGCAGGAATTGACGCGCAGTTAATATCAATATTGCTAGTACCTGTATTGCTAGTATTATTACATGCATCAGTATCAGTACCACCAGTTGATGTTGCACCTGAAGCGAATAAATCACTGATGTTAGGTGCACGCACTGAACTTGATTGGCTGGCACGTAAACGAACCCAATCATTAATTGGTGCATCAAGGCCTAAACGGTAAGTAAAGGTTGTACCAACGGTAGAATAATTAGCAACACGCCCTGCTAAACTTACATTTAACCAATCGGCAACAGGTACATATAGCTCACCAAATGCTTCTACAACATCAAATTTACCTTCAATCGCCTGAACACTTGGCCCCCTAGCTAACCCCATTTGACGGAAACTATCTGGCGTTTCTTTAGCTTCTTCTTTTCTGTATTCAACACCGACAGCAAAGCCCATATTGTCATCACCAATGGCATAATCTATTTCACCAGAAACTACACTCGTTATAACTGTTTGTTCAACTTTACCTATTTGACTTGCATCAATTTGAATATATTTCATTGCGTCTTCAGAAAAACCAACAATACCGGCTTGACCCGCCAAGCTGTCTTCTGTACTAAAAGGGTTTACTGGTAAACAACCTTCAACTCTGGCAAGTTCATTAGCACACTGATAACCGCCATTACCGTCAGATTCAATCGTTACAGCTTCACGCATGTTAGGTAAATACGTTTCACCCGTCATTATGTATGATGAATTGGTAACACCGTAAGTACCACTTGTTTTCCATTCCATATCATTATCAAATAAATAACTATAACTACCGGCAACACGGAAAGTATCACGGCTATTATTAACGCCACGTTCACCAAACTCCCACAATCGTCTATTAGTTCTTACATTAGAAAGATTAGTATCGCTGCCATTTTTAAGCATTTCAGCTAAAAGTAATTCTCCAGCCTTACTACCAACAAAGTATGGGCTAGTTGCTACATCAATTGGATTAGTACCACCGGCCCCAGTTCTAAAGAGATTGCCATTAACATCAATCGGCGCCTCTTCTATCGCGGTAGATGCTGTAGTTGATGTGTAGTTTACTTCAAATTCAGCAGTTCCTTTGTCTGAGATATCAAAAGTTACCCCTGAGGCAATAGTAAAGCGTTCATAGGGTGTAACAATAGTTCGACCCGCATGCTGATTATCAAAATCAGTTTCACCAAGGCGGTTGTAATTACTATCAAGTAAAGGTTGATTAGTATTAAAAGGATCACCATTACCAAAAATATTTACATCGCCATAACCAAGAAAAGCACCATCCACATGATTAGGACCATTACGTACTGCAAGAGAATCACTAAGACCATCACCCGTGGTATCAAGAAACCTTAATTCATTAGCAGCAAAATCTCTATCTCTTGACATAAGTACGTTTTGTTTTGTAAAACCACCAGAAACCCAAGCATTACCTGCATCAAAGTTTTTACCATAAGTAAAATCAATATTTGTTTTTTCAGCGCCTTTATCTGCACTAGACCCCATAGCGTTGATTTCAAAGCCATCAAAGTCCTTTTTAGTGATAATATTAATAACACCAGCGATAGCATCAGAACCGTAAATAGCTGATTGGCCACCTGTTAATACATCAACACGTTCAATAATTGCAGTAGGAATAGAATTTAAATCAACACCGTAACCATTATTAGCAGAAACACCTGAGACATAACGACGGCCGTTAACTAATACTAAGGTACGCTCTGCACCTAAATTACGCAAAGCTGCAGTTGCAACACCAATATCACCTGCGCCACCACCAACTGATACGTTACCTGTTGAGCCATTCGCTGCTGATGTTACTGATGGTACTTTACTTAAGGCTTCACCTATAGATATTGCCCCTATGCCTTCAATAGCTTCTGAGCTAACTTCAGTAATAGGCGCTGATGATGTGACGTTAGCACTACCTTTAAAGATGTTTGAACCGGTAACAATAATGCGTTCTACTTCTGCTTCTTTTTCTATAATTTCTTCTGCAGCCATGACTGACGGACTAACTAAAGCAGCTATACAAATTGACAGTGCTGTGCGGTGAAATGTTTTATTATTCTTATTCATGATGTTCCTTTTTACTCTTATTATTAGTTAATTAGATAGAACCTGAACTGCATAATATCTATCCCTTAAACATCTATGAACAACTGTCATGAACAGTAACGAACAATAATTGGCCACAAATATTATGCAGTTAACCTATCATACCAGTATACTGGGTACAACACCTCTTAGACTAAAGTCTAAGAGGTGAGCTTGTTTTAAGATATTTAAGGGCGTTTGTAATTTCGAGGTTTTCAAAGGAGGTCTAATTTATAACTGAGACAAAAACATCTTTATTTAAAATGAAAAATTAGTTTTCCATTTCGTGTTTAAAATGATGGCTGGGAAGGTTCTAAAGGGAAAATAGAAACATATTGTAATTAGAGCAGCTCTACATTGCGCAGAGCTTTTTTTTTGTGTGAAAGGCTAATAAAATTTATGAGACCAATTGTGCTCTTTAATTTTTTCGTTTAACTCTTCATTGAAAGCTTTACCATCTGAGTATGCTGTATTTAGTTTCACCTCTTTAGCATTTCTCATGCCACAGGCAACTGTTGACACAGCTTTGTCTGCCAAACAAAAACGCATCGCGACTTCGGGTAAACTATAACCATAATTGGCGCATAATTGCTTTATTTTTTCAACACGTAAAAGTGTCTCGTCAAAACGTTTTCCTTGATACATCTGATGACGTTTATCGTCAGCAGACCATGTGTTATAAGTATCTTTAGTCCATGTAGCGGTTAATGCGCCAGAGTCAAATGGCACCCTAGCAATAAAAGCCGTGTTAGTTTGTTCACCCGTGCGAAAAAGCTCGATATTTGGCGCTTGTTCAAACAAATTATAAATAACTTGCTGAGCACAAACTAACTCAGTTTTTGCCAATTCTATACCTGTATCAGGTTTAATGTCTGGCAATGAAACACCAATTTCTCTTACTTTTCCTGCTGTAACTAATGAAGATAGAATATCGAGCCATTCTTGTTGTTCTGTACCGTCTGAAAACCACAAATGTAATTGCAATAAATCAATACATTCAAGTTGAAGGCGCTGCAAAGAAGCTTCAACTTGTTCGATAACATATTGTTTAGGGTAACGCCCAATAATGCTATCTTGATACTTGGTATTGGCAGAAATGCCTAATGGTGCAACTTTAGTAGCAACCAATATTTCATTTGTACAATGGCTATTACGCCATTCTTTAAGCGCTTGGCCAACAAGTGCTTCACTTTGTCCACCACCGTAGGCCGCGGCAGTATCAACTAAGTTAATTCCTTGTTCAAAGGCGCAATGTAAAGTAGAAATAGATTCTTTTTTATCAACTGCCCCCCAAGTACCGCCTAATTGCCAAGCACCAAAACAAACTTCACTTACTTGCCAATTAGTACGGCCAAACTTCCTATACTGCATTAAATTTTCCCTTGCGCTGCTAGCTTTTCATTTAATTTAGCCTTGTAGTTATCATGGGCAGCTTTGTCTTCAACCACATCTTGACGATAGAAAATAAAACCGACACTTTGTCTGGAATTTTGTGACTGATTAGCATTAGCACGATGAATTGTTAAGCTATGATGTACGAGAATATCACCAGCTTGTGCTGTCATTTGGATTTCATTTTCATCATCAATTGCCGACCAATCACTTATACCTTGTGAAAACCCTAAAGTGCCCGTGGTATTGTGCTCACGCATACCGGTTTTATGGGAGCCGGGGATATAACAAACTGCACCATTTTTTTCATCTGCATCGCCTAGTGATAACCACATAGTAACGGCTTGTTGAGGTTTAATTTTAAAATAATAACCATCTTGATGTGCTGGTGTACCCTGACCAATACGCGGTACTTTATTGAAGTACTGCATATTTTTTAGATCAACTGGGCCGCCTAATAACTCTTCTGCAAGTGAAACTACGGCATGTGAAGTAGCTAGTTGCAAATAATAATCGTCATAGTCATAAACTTTTTGCACCTGCTTCAATGTCGATTTATCTGCTTTATCTTCGTAATAAACTTCTTCAGAAGGAATAGTAGGAACAACGTCTGTTATAAAACGTTGTGTTTGCGAGATTAACTCCACGCTTTGTTGTTCATCTAAAAAACCTTTAATAGCGATATAACCATCGCGATCAAAATTCTTTTTTAACTTAGTCATATACTTATCCGTCTAGTGCTAATTGATTAATACTCTATCAATGAAGCTAACCTTAATCATTGTTAGAAATAATGCTTTTATTGGCAAATATGATGATTATTAAGTTACTTGATAAATATTTTAATGGAATTCAGCTAGTTTTATAGAGCTTAAATTGCAGTAATAAAATAATAGAAAATACAAAGCCAGGTAAATTAGCACCTAGAATATACCAATCAATGGGATCTTGATTCCAAGCATAAAGTGACCACATTATCAGTGTTATCGAGCAAAGAAAGATCAAAATAAAAGATAACCCTTGGGTTGATTTACGTTTGTAGTTTTCAATGATTTGTAATGGTAAACCAAAGCATAAATAGAGTATTGATGTTGCCATAGCCATCAAACCAAGTATATCTGTCATAAGCTGTTTACTTCTCAAACCAAGGTTGCATCAAATCCATATTCGGTCGACGACACCACTTTGTTGGCAGCGCTTGACCTGTATAATGAGGTGCAACACCATCAACATACTTATAAAGCGCTGCTGGCCAATCTTCTGTTGTTGTAGGGGCAACTTCCCCAGCATCTACATCAAGCCCTTTGCGCAGATAAATATCATTAAACCGTGCTTGAATATCTTCAGGTAACGCTGAAAAATCAGGTAAATACCACAATATTAATAAAGGTCTTTCTGCCTTAACTGTGTTCGCATAAGCACCATGTAGTAATCGACTATCACCTATGAGTAAATCTCCGGCATTAATTTCTACAGCAACCTCATCAGGGTGAGCAGCATAGGCAGGATCGTTAGGGTCTTTGTACAGAGATAAGTTTTCTCCATGGGCATCGGGCAAATCATGTAGTTCATGCGCTTTTAGGTGAGAGCCAGGGATAGCCCGAAGACAACCGTTTTCCGGTGTAGTATCCGTTAAATAGATCATAAAAAATAATGAAATTGGCTCTGGTTGATAACTAATAGCATTATCCCAGCCCCACCAATCTTGATGCCAAAAAAGTGGCGGTCCACCGCTTGGTTTCGAAATTAGATAACCGGAAAGCCAACGAGGATCTTTCGCGCCAAACCTCTCAAGCAATTCCATGAATTTAGGATATGAAATGAGATCAGCAAACTCTGGGTGATCAGCAAAATTACATAAAGAGCCGGTAGATTTAAACCTTTCTCTATGTGTGGATGAAAGTTTATGCAAACTGGCATTAGCTCTAAGCTGCAAGTCTTCAATTGTTTTTTTATCTATAAATTGTGGAAGAATAGTACTTCCTTGCTCTAAAACTTCTTGCCAATGTTTATTTACATTCATATTTACATTTCTTTTCAATATCATTTATAGCAATATTAACGCTAATAAAATGATACATCTGTCATAAAATAGACAATAAATAGAGTTTTTATGTCATGAACAAACTAAATCCGTACAGTGAACCGATATTATTACCTGCTGGAAAGTCATTTAATGTTATTTCTGCTGACTATCTAGCGGGCGAATCGCACCAATGTTTTCATCATTTTCATGAAGTGTGTGAATTAATATTATTTCATCAAGTTGAGGGGGAGTTTATCTGTGAAAATAACCACTTCAATTTAAATGCGCATTCTTTGGTTTATGTGCCCTCTATGATGGTGCATCATTTCGATTTAACTCAAGGGGAAAAATCGTGGCAAATTATTCAATTCTCACCAATGCTTTTTAGCTTACTAGGGCTAACAGATTGTGAACCTGTATTAGCTTGTCCAGGCGTTATCACACTCAATAGTAATCAGTTAACTAAGTTCCAAACAATACTAAGTTGGTTGCAAGAAAATAATAATATAGAAACCAATTTAAATGATGATTTATTAAAAGTGATGATACGTCAGCTTTCACTTAAGTTTTCGGAAAGTAACGACATAAAAACCATAAATAAAATACCAACAGCAAATGATAAAATGTTGCCTTTTATTGAGTTTATACGTCAAGAACAAACCTTTTTAAATTTAGAACAAGCAGCTACATTATGTAAACTGTCTCCATCATATTTTTCTCGATATTTTAAAAAAATATTTCATCAAAACTTCAGCCAATACATGCTTACCTATCGGTTGCATATAGCTAGTCATTATCTACGCAGTACGAATAAATCAGTTACCACTATTTGCTATGAATTAAACTTTTCTCACCCCTCTTATTTTATTGCCAAATTTAAAAAATACTACGGTATAACGCCTAGACAGTTTAGGTTGAAACAATAAATTATTGAGCTTAAAAGACAATAGTTCAACATTTACTTTACGGTTGTACGATGGTACAGTTCTGAGAATATTCATTTACCAACATTAAATATATGAGCTTAAAAGAACAATTATCGACGATACGTAAATATTTCAATAGTCATATCACTAAAGATATTGATTGGCGTAAACAACAGTTAAAAAATATTAAAAAACTGGTTATTGAAAATGAAAAAATATTATTAGATGCTTTATACCAAGATCTAGGAAAACCTAACTTAGAAGGTTGGATTACTGAGATATCTTATATTACTGGCGATGTAGATCACACAATTAAGCACTTAAAGTCTTGGTCTGCGAAACAGAAAGTATCAACGCCTTTAGTTGTTCAACCAGGCTCATCCTATATAAGACCTGAGCCTCAGGGTACAGTATTAATCATTGGCGCTTGGAACTACCCTATTCAACTGACTTTTGGACCTTTGATAGCGGCTATTTCAGCAGGGAATTGTGCCGTTATTAAACCTTCAGAATTAGCGCCTAAAACATCTGAGCTTATAGCGAAGTTAGTACCCAAATACCTAGATACAAATGCTGTAATGGTTGTGGAAGGAGCCGTGGAGGAAACAACTCAGCTTCTCAATGAAAAATTTGATCACATTATGTATACCGGAAATGGTGCTGTTGCTCGAATTGTGATGAGTGCAGCGTCTAAACACTTAACACCTGTAACATTAGAGCTTGGCGGGAAAAGTCCAGTTTATGTTGATGATTCTGCTAACCTGTCAATTACAGCACAGCGTCTTGCATGGGGTAAATGGCTAAATTCAGGGCAAACCTGTATTGCACCCGATTATATTTTAACAACTAAAGCACTTGTTCAACCTTTAATCGATAACTTTAAGAAAGAAATAACCAAGATGTTTGGCTTATCGGTCAAAGAAAGCAAAAGTTATGGAAGAATTGTAAATGCTCGACATGCTCAGCGACTAGTAAACTATCTTGATAATCAAGATATTGTTGTAGGTGGAGAATATGATATAGAAAACAAGTTTATGGAGCCGACCGTAGTCTTAATTAAAGACCTTGATTGCCCGCTAATGAAAGACGAAATATTTGGTCCTATCCTGCCAATTGTTGTAGTTGATGACTTTGAACATGCTAAAAGTTATGTGCTTGAAAATGATAAACCTTTAGCGGCATATTTATTTACAAAAAATAAAACACAAGAAAAACAATGGATAAACGAAATTCAAGCAGGAAACCAATGTATTAATGATGTAATAATGTTTAACGCAGTTCCCGATTTACCTTTTGGTGGTACAGGAGCTAGCGGCATAGGACAATATAGTGGCAAATCAGGCTTTGACAATTTCAGTCATGCAAAGCCAGTATTAAAACGTCCATTCTTAAAAGATCTACCCGTGCGTTTTGCCCCCTATACTGATTTGAAGTTTAAAATATTACGATTTTTAAGGTAAACTTAATCAAACAGATTTTAACAGAATATGGTTTTCCTATATGAGTACCCATGCCAATTTAATCCCCAATACTTTAATAAATTGGCATTTTCAATCTTTTTCTCCTCAAGATAAAAGAACCCTACAGCTATATAAAAACTTTAATCTATCCGCTGAGAAACTTAGTCAGCCTGGTGCTCTGTTAGAGGCGAGCCAATATGCTCAATTGGTCAACAAAAGTACCTCTCTATTTAATGATGAATCTTTTACTTTACTCAACCAGCCTCTTCGTTGCGGCACGTTTAAATTAATGACGCAAGCATGTATTTCATGCCAAACACTCGAATCAGCACTACAACGAATGGTAGAGTTTTATCACATTGTATCGACGGAATTAGATTGGCATGTTGAGCAAGAGAATAATCAAGTAGCGTTATATTTTAACCTTTGCGAGCCAACCAACAGCAAAGCAAATTATTTCATCGCATTTATGATGAGTAGTGTTTGGCGTTGGCTCTGTTGGTTGCTTGCACAGCCCATTAATCTAAAGGAAGTTGAATTTAGCTTTAGCAATAGTGATATAAATGATGAATTAGCAAAAGTTTTTAACAGTCCGATAAAGTTAAATAAAAACAATAATAAATTATGTTTCGATGTAAGTTATTTACCGCAAAAAGTCAGACAAACGCCAGAGTCTTTAATTCTTTTTCTTAAACAAGCGCCTGAAAATTTATTTAGTCACTATAAAACTAATTTAAGTTTAAAAAATCAAGTAAGAGAACATTTAGAAGCTCAGCCTAAAATTCAACAGATTACCATTGCAGATGTGGCAAAAACTTTCTTTTTAAGTGAACAGACACTGATGCGTAAATTAAAAAAAGAAAAGTCTTCTTTTAAAAAAATCAAAAATAGTATTAGTCAAAACCAAGCAAAAAAACACCTTGTTAAAACAAGAAAAACCATTAATGAAATAGCTTACAATATTGGTTTCATTGACGTCTCTGCATTTTATAAAAATTTTAAAAGAGCAAATGGTATTACACCAAGTCAATATAGAAAAAATTTAAACAATGAAAACTAAAAACTTGTTAACTGATAAATCAAACCTTAAAAATGATAGTTTTAACCATATATGCAATCACATAAAATAGTTACAGTATATAAAACCTTTGCATGCGGCTAATTGCTTACTAATATTACTAACGAAAGCAAAATATTTTAGGAACACTATGTCAGCTTTAACATTGTATCATTGTCGAGATTCTCGCTCTTTACGACCTTTATGGGCGCTTGAAGAAATGAAACTTGATTATCAATTGATCAATATGGAATTCCCACCCCGTTTTAAATTTGAAGGATATTTAGAAATAAATCCATTAGGTACAGTGCCTACACTAACCGATAACTCATTAACATTAACGGAATCCAGTGCTATTTGTCAGTACTTGGTTGAAAAGTATAATGACACAAACATAGGCCTATCTATTGAGCACCCTGAGTATGGCGATTACCTTAATTGGTTACATAGAAGTGATTCAACCTTCACCTTTCCACAGGCTCTGATACTTAGGTATGGCCGTTATGAATCCCCAAAAAGACTTCAACCAGAAGTTGTTGAAGATTATAAGAAATGGTTTAACAATCGCATTCGGTGTATTGAAGCGGCATTAGAAAATAAAGACTACTTGTGCGCTAATAAGTTTACCATCGCAGATATTTGTGTTGGCTATGCCCTTTTTCTTGCTAAAGAAATAAACATTGATGATAAATTTGGCCCTAACACTCAAGCCTATTTAACTCGTTTAACAGCAAGAGTTGGATTTAAAGCTGCCAATGCTAAACAAATGCATTTAGAAAAAATATTCTAATAAAGTCGATTCAATACCACTAGCAAGTAACGCATTGAAATAAATGATTTTATATCAAGTAGCATAATAAATTGTGACATATGAGGAAAAAGCAATGAGATCAGAATTACAAGAAGAGTTAACTATATTTAGAGAAACCGTAATACGTTTTATCGAAAATGAAATTGCCCCCCATTACGAACAATGGGAAAAAGATAAGTTAGTACCTAAATCAGTGTGGCATAAAATGGGCGAAGAAGGCCTTTTATGCTGTGATTTACCAGAAGAATATGGTGGTTTTGGTGTTAGTGTTGATTTCAACTTTTTAGTATCGGAAGAGTTAGCCAGAGCAGGTTTTTTCGCATTATCCTGTAACCTATTAGTTCATGCAGACATTGCTGCTCATTACATTTTAAACTTGGGCACAGAAGAGCAAAAACAAAAATACCTACCAAAAATGGCTACGGGTCATTGTATTGGCGCAATTTGTATGACTGAGCCTGGTGCTGGCAGTGACTTACAAGGCATGAAAACTACAGCTTCAAAAACTGATTCAGGTTGGAGCATAAGTGGTTCAAAAACTTTTATTACCAATGGTCAAAATGCTTCTGTGTATATTGTAGCAGCCAAAACCAATTTGACTGTTGCAGGCTCAAAAGGTACATCATTATTTTTAGTAGATGGCGATAGTGAAGGCTTCGAGCGTGGTCAAAACTTACATAAAATGGGGCAACATGCAGGTGATACCTCGGAATTATTTTTTGACAACGTTGCCGTTACTCAGGCTAATTTACTCGGTGAACTCGACAGTGGATTTTTAGGGTTAATGCATGAATTGCCTCGTGAACGCTTAAGCTGTGCGGCCGTAGGTGTTGCCCATGCTGAAGGTGCTTTAGCCTTAGCGCTAGAGTACATAAAAGAACGTCAAGCATTTGGGGCTCCTATCGCAAAAATACAAACTATTCGTCATAAAATAGCGGATATGAGAACACAAACTGAAATGCACCGAATCATGATAGAGCATTATAAAGAATTATTAACAGATAAAGCTTTAACCGCAGAGCAAGCCAGTATTGCTAAGTACAGTGCTTGTGAGATGGAATGTAAAGTAATTGACGAAGCCCTACAAATGTTTGGCGGTTATGGGTATATGCAAGAATACCCAATTTCACGTTTCTATGTTGATGCTCGTGTACAGCGGATCTATGGCGGTACCTCAGAGATCATGAAAGAGATCATAGCCAAAAGTGTTATTGGTCGTATCTAAATAGAAGCCAATTTAACCAAAAAAACCACTTAACATGTTAAGTGGTTTTCTATATAAGATAAGTATAGCCATGCAACATAGTGAATTATGTTAACAACTCGCTAGCTTTCACTTCCAACATCAGCTCCTGCTACTAAATAAATATACCTTTTTAGTATTTTTTTCATTTTACTAAATTCAATTTCAAGCTTTTCCATATCATCAATTAACATGGCCTTTTTTTCTAATTGTAATACTAACGCAAAGGTGACTTCAGCATCTTCAACAGGAAAATCAGTTCCAATTGTTTTATATAAATGAGCAATTCTATCAACTTCCTGTTGCCAAGAATGCCTTAATAGTGAACTTAACTGTTGGTTTCGTAGAGCCTCATTATGGAAAGCCAGCTCAATTCTTCTATCATCAGAATTATCAAAAATTTGATTTCTCAAATAGATCTCACCATCTTTATACAGCTCTTCAGCAAGTTCCTTTGGGGGAATACTTTGCTTAGAAAAATGCTCTACATCTTGCTCAAGTGACATAAAATGAGGGTTTTTACCCACATCTATTTTTTTATGCCAAAAAATAAACGTTGAACTAATCAAATCTTCAATGCTTTTGAAATGATAAGTTGTAGAGCCTAACGACACACCTGCTTGAGCAGCCACAGCTCGGTGCCTTACTCCCCTCATTCCATTTGCTTTAATTACTTCAAGCGTAGCAAGTAATATTCGTTGCTTTGCATCTAGCTTTGTTTTTTGGGTATCAGACATTAATAAAATCCATCAAGTGTAGTTTGTAAATTATATACTCAAACCACTTCAAACTGCATGTTCTAGTTGGAATTAGCATTTTTAAAAAAAAGTACTTTCGTATCACACAAAACAACTGTACCATAGTACAGTTGTTTTTTATTGTTAAATATAAAAGAAATTAATTCCTTATTTGGAGACTCTAGTTAATGAAGATCGAGCGCCTTAACTTAAATCGCAGAAGTATGTTAAAAACTATCACGGCTTTTGGTGTCGGAAGTACATTGGGTTTAACTGCTTGTAGTAAAGACGAAAGCATTTCCCCCTTACAAACGTTAAAAGGGGCTATTGATAAAGACGGTAATGAAGTTATCCCTTGGACAAATTGGTCTGGAAATCAGTTTTCAACCCCAAATGAGCGTTTAGTGCCAAAAAATACCGATGAATTATCTTCAATGATCAAGAGCACTAAACAGCATATTCGACTTGTGGGCGCTGGGCATTCATTTTCTGCCCTTGTTCCTACCAATGAAACACAAATGTCGCTTGCCTATTTCTATGGCATAACCAATATCGATAAAGAAAAAAAACAATTTGATGTCGCTAGTAATACCTTCCTAGCAGGTGTTGGTGAAGAACTTTGGCAAAACGGCCTGAGTTTAGAAAATATGCCAGATATAAATACCCAAACATTTGGTGGCGCAATTGCAACGTCAACGCATGGCACGGGTATCAATTATGGCTCTATGTCTTCAACCGTTAAAAAAGTAGTTCTGGTTAATGGTTTAGGTGAAGAAATTAGCTGTAGTGAAAATGAGAACACAGAGATATTCAACGCAGCGAGAACAAACATAGGTACGCTCGGTGCTGTAACAAACTTAACTATACAAGCACAAGACAAGCACTACTTAAAAGAAACAAGTTGGATGATGGATCTTGAAGAAGGTCTAGCAAAAGCTGAACGATTAAGAGATGAACATCGTCATTTTGAAATGTATGCCCTACCCCATGCAGATTACATTTTAGGCATTACTATAGACAAAATAGAAAGAAATCAGTTGCTTTCCGGTACTGTGAATACAGGTGATGCTTATGAAACTTTTAAAACCATGTCAAAGGTCATTGATACCTTACCTTATTTAAGAAGCTTTATTGTTAACACTGGTGCCAGTACCGTTGAAAAAGAAGAGCGAACGGGTCGAAATTATGAAGTGTTAGGCAACCTTAGAGATATGCGTTTTAACGAAATGGAATATTCAATTCCTGCTGAACAGGGTGTTGCGTGTTTAAGAGAGATTTTAGCAACCATCAAAAAGCTTGATATTGATGTCATTTTCCCCATGGAATATCGCTATATAAAAGCTGATGACATTTGGTTGAGCCCATTTTATCAGCGCGATAGTTGTGCAATTAGCTGCCATAACTTTGCTGATAAAGATTACAAAAAATACTTTGCCGCCATTGAGCCTATTTTTTGGAAATACGACGGCAGGCCGCATTGGGGCAAAATACACACCTTAACTGCCAAAGAACAACGCGCTAGATATCCAATGTTTGATCAATTTTTAAATGTTAGAAAAGAAATGGATCCAAAAAAAATATTCACTAACGAACATATCAATTCCGTATTAGGTTTGAGTTAAACACGCATTAAGCACACATTGAGGACATGAAAATGGATAGAAGAAAATTTATTCTAGCAGGTGCGGCACTTGGTGTTGCTGGCTATTTATTTAAACCAAGCGATAAAGGTATTCCCTATGATAATTACTTTGATCAAGTGAATCAGCAATTAAAAAAGTCAGGCACCTATTTACCAAGTATGTTGGTCGATCTTGATTTAGTTGATCATAACATCGCTGAATTATCCAACATTATCAATCCAAATGTAGACTTGCGTATTGTCGCTAAATCAGTACCTAGCCCTGAGCTATTAGGTTATTTGATGGACAAAACTCAGACCAACAAATTGATGGTGTTTCACCAACCTTTCCTATCACATATTGCCCAAGCATATCCCAAAAGTGATGTATTAATGGGTAAACCCTTACCAGTGAAAGCAGCTAAAGATTTTTATCAAAGCCTAGACAGTCAAAAAACAGATGGTAAAGGTCAGTTTGATGCTAAAACTCAACTACAGTGGTTAATTGATAGTGAAGAAAGACTAAAACAGTATTTATTGTTAGCACAATCAATAGATCAGCATTTTAAAATAAATATTGAACTTGATGTAGGTTTACATCGTGGCGGTTTACAGCAAGCTGAAGAGTTAGATGCGTTAATCTCTCTTATCGAAAGCAATTCACAATATTTAAGTTTTTCTGGTTTTATGGGCTATGACCCACATGTTGTTAAACTTCCTAGTATTGTAAAATCAGCTGAACAAGCTTACCAAGAATCTCAAATCACCTATCAAAGTTTTATTGACCGACTTTATAGCTTGAATAGTCATTACAAAGATCAACAACTTTGTTTAAATGGTGCCGGTAGTCCAAGTCTTGTTATGCACAAAGATAACACTGTTGCCAATGAACTATCGGCAGGATCTTGTTTTGTAAAACCCGTAGATTTTGATTTACCTTCGTTAGCCGCCTTTAAACCCGCTGCATTTATCGCCACACCCGTTTTAAAGAAAATGAAAGGAACATCTATACCTGCCATTGAGTTTGCACAAAATATATTCCCTTTGTGGGATCCTAATATGCAGCAAACTTATTTCATTTATGGCGGTAAATGGCTTGCCAAATATGAATCCCCACAAGGGCTGCAAGGTAATGGGCTATTTGGCACCAGTACTAACCAAGAAATTGTAAATAGCTCTTCAAACGTTAATTTAAATGTTGATGACCATGTGTTTTTACGTCCCACACAAAGTGAGTTTGTCTTCTTACAGTTTGGCAGTTTAATCACCTTGCGTAACCAGCAAGTTGGCAGTCATTGGCCAATTTTGAAACAAGGGTAATTTGTTACATGAGAGAATTAGTATTTCCCAAAGACTTTATTTTTGGTACCGCAACAGCATCCTATCAAATTGAAGGCGCTGTAACTGAAGATGGTCGAGGACTTAGTGTCTGGGATACCTTTAGCCATAAAAAAGGTAAAATTAGAAAAGGACACACAGGCGATATTGCCTGTGATCATTATCATAGATACAAGGACGATGTTTCTTTGATGAAAGAGATGGGCCTAGATGCCTATCGACTTTCGATTTCTTGGTCACGTGTTATGCCAAGTGGTACACATGTAGTAAATCCTGCGGGTATCGAGTTTTATAGTAATTTAATTGACGAACTGCTTGCTGCGGGTATCACCCCTTTTGTGACATTATTTCACTGGGACATGCCACAAGCATTAGATGATGAATATGGTGGATTTTTATCAAGACAAGCAGCATATGACTTTGCCGACTTTGTTGAAGTGGTTGTTAAAGCGCTAGGCGATCGGGTAAAAAACTGGATCACGTTAAATGAGCCATGGGAGCATGGTTGTTTTGGTTACGTGATGGGAAAACATGCTCCTGGTAAAGTAAAACCATGGCGTTATTTATCCGTAATGCATAATCAACATTTAGCTCATGGTCTTGCCGTTAAAAAAATTCGTCAATTCTGTCCTGATGCTCAAGTTGGTATAACGTTGAGCTTTACGCCAATATACCCAAAAACACCGAGTAAAAAAGATGAAAAAGCTACGGCTCTGGCAAATGAATTTATGAACTTCATCAGCCTTGAACCGCTTTTAAAAGGGCATTACCCCAAAGAGTTATGGAAAAAGTTTGGCTGGTTTAAAGCCAAGATAGAACAAGGTGATTTGGAAATAATTCAACAACCAGTCGATTTTATTGGCATTAATTATTATTCACGAGAGTTTGCCAAATACAGTCCATGGGTACCTTTTTTAAATGCTTGGATTGAAGATGGCGGCGAAGTGCCAGATAGCGATTTTGTTAAAGATGGCGTGCAGCATACTTCTATGGGTTGGGAAGTTTTCCCTCAAGGCTTAAGCGATATTTTGCAATGGTTTAGGGAAGACTACGGCAACCCTAAAGTATATGTAACTGAAAATGGTGCTGCTTTTAACGATACCATTGAAAATGGTGTTGTTGACGATCCAAAACGTATCGATTTTCTCAGCCAATATATGCAAGCGGCTAAACAAGAAATAACTAAAGGTTCAAACTTACATGGCTATTTTGTCTGGTCATTTTTAGATAATTTTGAATGGGCTGCTGGTTATGATAAACAATTTGGTATTGTTCATGTTGATTACCAAACCCAACAGCGCACCATTAAAAACAGCGGATTATGGTATAAAGACCTTATTGCGAAGAATAAGCTTGCCAGTAATAAACAGAACAATATGAACGCTGATGCTGAGGATTGATCATGGCTAACAATATGGCAATCGAAACTCCTATAATAAATACACAAGTGAACTCTTTTAGAGATAAAGTGAGTTTAGCTTTGATTGTATTTATGTCATTTTTTTTAATGGCAGATATGTACATAACTCCAGCAATTATCCCAGAGCTTAGCCAAGAGTATGGCGTAAGCGCTGATAGCATTGGCTGGGCTGGTACTGCGTTTATGTTACTTGGGGCAATAATGGGCTTAGTATTCGGTCATTATAATGACCGAATTAGCCGTAAAAAGCTGTTAATTATTGCTGTCGCTGTTGGTGAAGTTCCCTGTCTTTTAACGGGTATTGCTGGCATTACTTATAACTTCGAAATGTTTGTGATCATGCGCACACTCACCGGTTTTGGTATTGGTGGTATTTACCCTATTACCTTTTCATTATTAGCCGATTATGTCAGTGATAAAAACCGAGCCAAAGCAAGTGCCATGGTTGATATCGCATGGGGGTTAGGCATTATGTCTGGGCCAATATTAGCGAGTTATGCCTTATCAACAGATTATGGCTGGCGTTTAGCCTTTGTATTAGCGGCACTGCCAAGCTTCCCTCTTATTTTAATTTACTGGTTCGTTGCCACCGAGCCTAAGCGCGGTAGAAATGAGGTAGGAGTTGAGAGTGAAACTGAAACTGAAACTGAAAATGGAGCTGACCATAACAAAGCATCAAATGATAGCAATGCAAAATTCAGTTTTACGCAATTCAAAACCGTCTTCTCAAATAAAACTAACTTACTACTGTTTTTACAAGGTATCCCAGGAAGCATTCCATGGGGTCTATTACCCTTTTGGATTATTACCTTTTTTCGCGAAGAACGAGGATTTTCCGCCGAAGATGCCACCATGATTTGGGAAGTATTTGGCATTGCCACTGTTGTAGGCGGTTTAATGTGGGCCGTTTGTGGTGACTGGCTATTTAAGCGCCGAGCAAAATATGTCTCGATACTATGCTCCGTAGTAATATTACTCGGAATGATACCTGAATATATTTTACTTAATGTTGAATTTGCTCAGCAAAGTAGCTACTGGGCATTAGCCATTATGGGGGGACTTTTCATATCGGTAGGAAGCTCAAATGTACGCGCACTATTGATGAACGTTAATAGTCCAAGTCAGCGCGGCAAGGTTTTTTCCATGTATAACTTTTTCGACAGCATAGGTAAAGGAGCAGGTCCAGCTATTGGAGGGCTAATACTCGCTACAACAAATGATTATCAATTGATGGTAAATATTGCCATCTCATTTTGGCTAATCTGCGCACTTATCTTCTCTGGAACTATCTTCACGGTAGAAAAAGATAGAAAAAACATGCTTGCTAAGCAAAGTCCGAACAATACGAGTCCTATTAATAAAAGCCCTAAAAATAAAAACCAAGAGATTTAAGCTATGATCTACGTCAGTCGTTTTCTTTACATTGCATCACTCGTTGCACAACTTCTATTTATTGTATTATTTTTACAACACAACGAGCCAGGTTTAACCAATTTTACTGCTATCGCTTTACTTGCGTTCATTTATTCCTGTGTGTTTTTATTGGCATCGATTAAAGGTATTAAAAGTAATGCTATAAAATGTCATATAAAATCAAAAAAGCTAAAACTATTAATTTGCCTATTAGCAGCTTGTGCCATTGTTTATATTACTTTAGATAATCTAGTATTTAGTTACTTTCAAGCCATTACCACCTCAGATCCAGTAATACTTTCTTGGTTGATTAGTTGGGTTGCCATTCTTATTAATTTGCTTTTAAACTTACGCAGTTTAAATACCGAACGCGAATTTCACCTCACTCACGCACTTAATATGAGTTTAGTTGCCCTAGTGGGGCTTCCGGTAATGATGTCAGTCAGCATGATAACGAATCCACAACCAAATGAGCAAATAAGCTTAGCCAAAGATATTTTTGTTGGCGGTGTTGATGGTTATAAAGTGTATCGCATTCCAGGCATGTTAGTTATTCCACAAGGAGCAATGCTTAAAAATGGTGAACAACTTAAACAGGACCGTATTATTGCGATGGCGGAAGCAAGGCGAGATGGTGCTTTAGATACTGGCGTTATCGATTTAGTACAAAAAATCAGTGATGATGGCGGTCACAGTTGGAGTGAACAGCAAATTATTTGTCAATACATTGAACAAAACATGCATGGTAAGTGTGGTAATGCGACTCCAGTATTTGACAGCATCAGCGGCACAGTCTTTTTAGCGTATAACTTAAGCGGCATCCCCGTTAATGCGCCTGAAGGCTCAAGACCACATAAGTCATATATGATGACCAGTGATAACGGTGGTTTAAGCTGGAACGAAGGCAAAGAATTAGCTATGCCAAATTCAGTTTTTGGCCCCGGCCATGGTATTCAAAAAGAGTTCGCTCCTTTCAAAAATCGTTTAGTCATTCCCTATAATACCTCTGTTGGTGGGCAAGGCAGTTCAATAGCATTATACAGTGATGATCATGGTGAGACTTGGGTTCAAGGCAAAAAACTGGGTACAGGCAATGAAAATGAAATTGCTGAATTAAGCAATGGGAGCTTACTGATGGCAACACGACATATAGCCTCTGTTGGAAACCCTCCTGATCCCAATGGTCGATTATTTTCAATCTCAGATAACGGTGGTGTAAGTTGGGAAAAGCCATCTTTAGATCAAGCGCTACCTACCCCTATTTGTCAGGCGTCACTGTTAACAATGAATGATAAACAAGGTTTACTGTTTTTGAATCCTGCAAATACCAGAGCACGTGTGCAATTAACATTACGTTATAGTGCTGATCATGGCAGCAGTTGGTATAATGAATTTGTTGTATATTCAGGGCCCGCAGGCTATTCACAACTTGGTATGCTTACCAATAACAATATTATTGCTCTTTATGAAAATGGTAAATTATCTTATTCAGAAAAAATTAGCTTTATTAGTTTATCCTCTAAAGTATTGCTCGATTAAAGTTGATGCGTAAATAGCATTATTCAGTTAAGTTACTGAGTGTAACAACTCAGTAACTTGATATTCTATACACTCTGTCAGGCACGTTGTTCCTCCTAGCAGTGAAAACTTATCTGTCTCGTTCCCTTCCTTGATTATTGATTACCTATCTCATTATTGATATGAGCTATTTCACAGTATTGCGCGTGATCAGCTGATAAACATTTAGCGTACTATTTTGCAAAAAAATGTTTTAATGGTTCAAATAAATTTATTGATGTTAGAGGGAGAGGTGTATGCACGAACCAGATATAGCACGTTGGCGCCTGATTCGGGATATATTTGTTTTTCAAGTTAAGTTAGCTATGGATGCTATTCGTGACTTGTTGTTAAGCCCTGTATCAATTATATGCGGACTTGCTGATATTTTAAAAGGCCATTCTCTTTCTAAAAGCTATTTTCATAGGCTAATGGATTTTGGTCAACAAACTGACTCGTGGTTAAACTTGTTTGGTAACCATAATAAGGATACTGAAAATTTAAATACTATGGGCAATCAAAAACCTAAAACTGATAATAATGTTGACCAATTGTTTTCCCAAGTTGAATCCTTATTAAAAGAGCAACACGACAAAGGAGGTTTAACTGCTTCAGCGAAATCCACAATTGATCGTTATCTTAATAAAATAGTAGAAAACAAAAACTCAACGCAATTCCCTAACGATAGCCAAAAATAAAGAGTAAACAAAAGATAAAAAGCTGAAAAAGGATCCTAGCTATTGTTTAACTTCTTTACTAAAGTTCAGGGTACGTTTATTTTAAACGATTGATAAAAATTATAATAAAAGGACTGATGAATGACACTTTTCAATAAGCAACAGTATATCAATTTTAAAATGGCACTGCTCTTTATCGGTAGTATTATCGTAAACCAAACAGCATTTGCCAATGAACAAAACTATCGATTACCTCAAAACATTATTCCAAGTTCACAATATGTCGAATTAACACTAGATCCTGAAAAGGAAGATTACTTTGGTCATACAATAACGCAATTAAACATTACTGAATCAACAAATAAAATTGCTTTGCATGGAATTGATTTACAAATGAAGTCAATTCAGTTAATCCTAAACGGTACAATACGAGAATTAACCGCCTCAAAAGGCGAATATGACATGATTTGGTTAACTGATGGCCAACCAATTATGGCAGGTAACTATCAACTAAAAATTGAATTTTCGGCAAAATATTCAAAGGATGCCTTAGGTTTATATAAAACTACCTACCAAGACGTTAATTACTTATTTACTCAGTTTGAAATGTTATTTGCTCGACGTGCCTTTCCTGTGTTCGATGAACCGAATGTAAAAATCCCTTATCAATTAACGTTGACTGTACCTAGTAACCTGAAGGTGGCAACCAATACCCCTGTTATTGATGAAACTATTAACGGGAAAAATAAAACAGTTCGTTTTAAGAAAACACCGCCGATGCCAAGTTACCTAATTGCCATAACTGTGGGTGATTTAGATAAAACCCCTATTAAGGGTTTGTCGATACCTGGGTTCATATATTCGCCCAAGGGAACAGGCAGTGCTACAGGGTTTGCGATTAAACACACGCCAAAAATTTTAAAAGCGCTAGAACAGTATTTTGGTATTGATTACCCCTATGAGAAATTGGATTTTGTTGCGGTACCTGATTTTGCGTTTGGTGCAATGGAAAATCCTGGACTCGTTACTTATCGCACTGAATTATTATTGCGTGGTGATACCGCTACCGCTAATCAAGCGACTTCTACCTTAGGTATTATCGCACATGAATTAGCCCATATGTGGTACGGAGATCTAGTGACAATGAAGTGGTGGGATGATTTATGGCTTAATGAAGCCTTTGCTACTTGGATGTCCAACAAAGTAATGGACACTAACTATCCTCAGTACCAATCCAAACTTCAACTACCTCAAGAAGGGGCGTTATATGAAGATGGCTTATCTTCTACTAAAGCAATTCGAAAAGAAGTTAAAACCGCGAAAGATGTTGAAGATGGTTTAGGGTTAAATTATACCAAAGGGCATGCGATTCTTAACATGCTTGAACAAACAATTGGGGCAGAAAAATTTCAAATTGCTATTCAGCAATACATGACTAAATATAAATGGAAAAATGCTGTTGCCGATGATTTATGGGGAGTACTGGCTGAACAATCTGAACTTGATATTGGCTCTATTGCGAGTACCTTTTTGAATCAGCCAGGTTATGCATTAATTAACTTTGATGAAAAAGGAACCATTAGCCAAAAGCGTTATAAAAATTTTGGTGCTGATATGCCAGAGCAAACATGGCAAATTCCTTTATCAATAAAATACAAGTTAAATGGCAAGATTAAACAAAGTAATGTGCTATTGAGCGCAGATAAAACACAATTACAAACCTTAATAGAAGCAGATTGGTACTTACCTGTTGCCAATGGTAATGGTTATTTTCGTTGGAAGTTACCTACCGATAAATACAAAGCATTGTTAACTGGGATAAATGAGTTAACTGATCGTGAAAAGATGGCTCTATTATCAAACAGTAAAGGGTTATTAAATGCCGGTGAAATTTCGATAAAAGAGCACCTAACCTTATTAACTTTGCTGGCTAAAGAAAGTAATCCTATTGTATTCCTAAAAGCAATTGAGGAAATTAAAGTTGTAGGTGAAACGCATAGTACATTAAACAATCAATACGCTTTTAGCGATTATATTACTCAAACATTAACGCCTTGGTATAAAAAAATAGGCAGTGTAACTAAAGCGGATGATAGTGACAGCATATTACAATTACGTCCCAGATTATTAAGAACTTTAGGCCAATTAGGCAATAACCCAACCTTAAATAAAGAATTAAGTGCACTCGCAGTAAGATACTTAGCTGGCGATAAAACCATTGATAACAGTTTAGGTCGTGAGGCATTGAGGATAGCTGCCATGTTAGATAAAGGGCAGTTAGTACAAACGTATTATAAAACCTATCTCACCACTTCTAATGCTACGCTTAAATCAAATATAATGACTTCGATGTATTTCACAGATAAAAAGTCGGTCAATTATGTGCTTGAACAAACGTTAAGTGACGATATTCCAGCAGGTGATAAGGCTGGTCCATTAGGTGGATTATTTTATATTAATAAAGATCAAGGATATATTTATCAATGGCTAACACCACGATTTTCTGAGGTGGTAAACGCTTTACCACAAATTTATAAAGGCTATATGCCATTTATTATGTCACCTGGTTGTCAACAAGGTAATGTGGCGAGTTTTAGTGAATTTTATGAACAGCAGGATGCCGACTATAAAGCGAGTTTTGTTAAAGCACTTGAAGAAGAAAACAACTGTTTAGCACTAAAACAAAGAGAAGCAAAATCGTTTAGTGAGTTTTTAGCACCTTATCAACACATATTGGGTAAATAAATTAGAAGTGCAAGGCTCAATTTGAATAAATTAAGAGGGTTCTAGAAATAGAGCCCTCCTTGTCATTGATCAAATTTAAACTACAATTACACGGTTAGATTCGCATTCACAATAAATTGGCAGTGATTTTTGCCTATATAATAATTTCAAGGGAAATCAATTATGTTCGGTCAAACATGGATTTTTACGCTCATTTTATTCTTGTTCACGTCATCATTCTCCACATTTTCTTATTCAGCCGCCTCCAGTGATAATTGGTTTAGACAATCTGCCATTTCACCCGATGGTAAAACGATACTTTTTTCAAGTCATGGCGATATTTATAAAGTAAGCAGTGCTGGTGGTAATGCAGTACCTCTTATTACTAATGATGCTTGGGATGGTCATCCAATTTGGTCAAGAGATGGCGCATATGTCGCCTTTGCCAGTGATCGTAACAGTAATTTAGATATTTACATTGTTAAAGCTGAAGGAGGTGAATCAAAACGATTAACCTTTCATAGTGCTGATGACATTCCCACCGATTTCACCTCAGATGGAAAAAATGTCCTGTTTAGTTCTGGACGAATGCCTCCTGTAAATTCATCTGCATTTCCCACATCACGAATGCCTCAACTTTATACCATTGATATCAAGGGGGGCACTCCATTTTTAACCGTTGGAACACCATCACTAGAAGCTAAAATATCACCAAATGGTAATTCATTGGTTTACATGGATAATAAGGGCTATGAAAATCTTTTTAGAAAACATGATTCATCATCTTTTGCTCGAGATATTTGGCGATATGATTTTCCATCTAAAAAGCATAGTCAACTAACGACATTTTCAGGAGGCGATAGTAGCCCCACTTGGACATCCGATGGCAAGAGTGTTTTTTATTTAAGTGAACAAGGTGATGGCAACTTTAATGTTTGGAAAATGAATGCAAAAGGGCAAAAACAACAGCAAATATCTTCACACAAAATTCATCCGGTAAGGTCTCTTAGCATCAGCGATAACGACCTATTAGCTTATTCCTACCATGGAGATATTTACACGCTAGATAAAAATAGAAAAACACAAAAACTAACAATAAAGCTAAACAAGTCTACTAACAAACTTGATGATAAAGTGGTCAATGTTGCAAAAAAATCAACCGAGTTTACTATTTCACCTAACGGCAAAGAAATAGCCTTTATTGCCAGAGGAGAAATATTTATTACCGCCGTTGATTATAACTCTACCGTAAGAATAACGCACACCCCTGAACAAGAGCGTTCGGTAACTTGGCTACCCGATGGCAGAGGAATTATTTACGCAGCAGAAAGAAAGAATATTTGGGGTTTATATCAAACATCACTTGCCGACAAAAACGAACGTTATTTCTTTGCTGGTACTAAATTTACTGAGCACGTTTTATTAAAAAGTAAACAAGAAGCCTTCCAACCGAAAGTTTCACCCGATGGAAAAAAAGTCGCTTACATCAGGCAACGTGATGAAATTAGTGTTTTAGACTTAGCCTCGAAAAAAAGTAACACTGTTTTTGATGCTAACTTGAATTATAGCTACGAAGATGGCGATATAAAATATGATTGGTCTCCAGATAGTCAATGGATAACTGCTTCATTTATTCCTTACGGAATGTATGCTTTTACCAACATAGGTATAGCACCTGCGGATGGTTCGAAGGCTCCTAAAGATATTTCTTTGTCCGGTTATGGAGATATAAATCCTCTTTGGATAAGCAAAGATGTTTTACTATTTGCCACCTCAAGATTTGGGCGAAGAAATCATGGTAGTTGGGGATCTGACTGGGATGTTATGGGTTTGTTTCTAACTCAAAAATCTTTTGATGACTACCAATTAAACAAAGAAGAAAGAGAGCTTTTTGCCGAACTAGAAAAAGAAGCATCTGATAAAGGCGATGAAAAGGAAAACAAAACTAACAACGATAAAGATAAAGATAAAAAAGTTGCTCCTGTGATAATTGATTGGGATGGTATTGAAGACAGAACTGCTCGCCTTACCATGCACTCTTCAAACTTGGCTGGTATGGCATTAACGCCAGACCATGAAAAACTATATTACTTAGCAAAATTTGAAAAAGGTTACGACCTTTGGCTTCATGACTTTAAGGAAAAAACGACTAAACTTGCAGTAAAACTTAACGCAAAAAAAGCCCAACTTGCATTAACGGCAAAAGGGGACGAAGCCATAATTTGGACCGATGGTAAGTTGGTAAAAATTAAACTCGATAAAACCCACAAAAAAACTGATATTAAATTTCAAGCAAACCTAACCATTAACACTGACCAAGAACGTAAATATTTATTTGACCATATTTGGCGCCAAACTAACGATAAGTTTTATAACACCAATATGCATGGTGTTGACTGGCCACAAATGTATAAAGAATATTCACCTAAAGTAGCGGCAATAAATAACAATCGTGACTTTGCCACCCTCGCCAGTGAACTACTAGGTGAATTAAACGCTTCGCACACTGGTGGAAGATACCGTAAAAAAGCAGACAAACAGGCTCAAACTGCGTCATTAGGTGTTATTTACAGTTCATCGCCTACAGATAAAGGTATATTAATTGAAAATGTATTAGTTAATAGCCCATTTAAGAAAACAAGCTCAATCGTAAATAAAGGAACATTCATTACCCATATAAATAATATTGAAGTGAATAAAACGCAGAACATTTATTCACAACTCAACGGAAAAATGGGACAACGAACACGAGTAACCCTCAACAAAGGTAAGAAAACCTTTGATGTTGTCATTAAACCCATCAGTTTAAGCGATGAATATAAGGGCTTGTATAATCGCTGGGTTGACTCTAAACGTGCTCTGGTAGACAAGTTATCAAAAGGAAAACTAGCCTACGTGCATGTTCCTCAAATGGATGATAAAGCCTATCGCAATGTGTTTTCTGATGTTTTTGGTCGTGGTTTTGATAAAGACGCCTTGGTTGTTGATACCAGGTTTAACCGTGGCGGCTGGTTAACCGATGATCTAGTCACCTTTCTCAGCGGCAAGCATTACACATGGGAATATGGCCGCGGTAATAAGTACAAAGGTGATTCAATGAAACGTTGGACTAAACCCTCAATTGTAGTGATGAATGAAGGGAATTATTCTGATGGGCACTGTTTTCCGATGGCCTATAAAGCAAACGAGATAGGTAAAACAGTTGGTATGCCAGTACCCGGCACCTGTACAGCAGTATGGTGGGAAAGGTTACAAACAGGTGATTTAGTGTTTGGCATTCCACAGTTAGGTGTCGCTGATATGAATAACAAGTTTTTAGAGTTACAACATATGTCGCCTGATATCTTGATTAAAAACACCGCTGAATCAGTTCTAGAAGGAAAAGACTATCAATTAACAGGAGCTGTTAAAGAGTTATTAAAATAATAGAGTTTACATTCGTCTTTAAAATTAAAGGGCGTCACTTTCAAAGTGACCCCCTTACTTATACAACTTTACTGAATAATGCATGGTGATAAAAAACACCTACCGTTGTAATTATTCATAAAAATATTGGAATGCTGTCACTTAATTTTAACTAAATAGCTGCAGCAACAATAGTACCCTGCTTGATTGCTCTTTTAGCATCTAATTCAGCAGCAACATCTGCACCACCAATTAAGGTCACTTTAACATTTTTAGCTTCCAGACTTGCTTGTAATTCACGTTGTGAATTTTGTCCTGCACAAATAATAATGTTATCAACTGCCAATAGCTGAGATTGATCATCAACAGTAATATGTAAACCACTGTCATCAATTTTATCGTATTGCGCGCCTTTGATCATTTTCACGCCCTTGTTCTTTAAAACAGTACGATGGATCCACCCCGTGCTTTTACCTAAACCATCGCCAACTTTCGTGACTTTACGTTGAACTAAGAAAACCTCTCTCGGAGAATCTTCAACTTCTGGTTTCACTAAACCACCCGGCGCTGAGTAACTTAAATCAATGCCCCACTCTTTCATGAAAGCATCTTTATCTAAACTGACTGATTTTCCTTGATGAGATAAAAATTCCCCCACATCAAAACCAATACCACCAGCACCAACAATAGCTACGCGTTTACCAACAGCCTTTTTATCACGTAATACATCTAAATAAGTCATTACGTTTGCATTATCAATACCTGGAATATCTGGTAAACGAGGGGTAATACCTGTCGCAAGTATAACCTCATCAAATGCCATTAAATCTTCGCTAGTGGCTTTGGTGTTCAACTTCAATTCAACGCCCGTTAGTTCTACTTGGCGCTTGAAATAACGAATAGTTTCAGCAAATTCTTCTTTACCAGGTACTTGTCTAGCAATATTAAATTGACCACCAACTTTATCATCAGCTTCAAATAAGGTAACTTTATGTCCTCTTTTTGCTGCGGTTGTTGCTGCTGCTAGACCTGCAGGGCCGGCGCCAACAACGGCAATATTTTTAACGTTACTCGTTTCTTTGATAATTAATTTTGTTTCGTGACAAGCTCTTGGGTTAACCAAACATGAAACTAATTTCATCTCAAAGATATGATCTAAACATGCTTGGTTACAGCCAATACAGCTATTAATTTCATCTGACTTTCCTGCTTTCGCTTTATTAATGAATTGCGAATCAGCCAAAAATGGTCTTGCCATTGAAACCATATCGGCATTTCCTTCAGCAAGGATTTGATCAGCCACTTCTGGGGTGTTAATTCGGTTGGTAGTACAAAGTGGAATACTCACTTCACTTTTCATACGCTTGGTTATTTCAACAAATGCACCACGGGGAACACTGGTCGATATTGTTGGTACTCGCGCTTCATGCCAACCAATACCTGTATTGATTATCGTAGCACCCGCCTTTTCAATTTCTTTTGCTAATTGAACAACTTCTTGCCATGTACTACCACCTTCAACAAGGTCAAGCATTGATAAACGATAAATAATAATAAAATCTTTACCAACCGCTTCACGTGTTCGACGAACTATTTCAATCGGTAAACGAATACGGTTTTCATAACTACCGCCCCAGCTATCTGTTCTGCGGTTAGTACGTTGACAGATAAACTGGTTAATGAAGTAACCCTCAGAGCCCATAATTTCGACGCCGTCATAATCAGCTTCTTTGGTATTAACAGCGCAACTAACAAAGTCTTGTATTTGTTTTTCAATGCCTGCTTCATCAAGCTCTTTTGGTTTAAACGGAGTAATAGGTGATTGAAGTGGCGAGCAGCTTACCGAATGAGGATGATAAGCATAACGACCAGTGTGCAGAATTTGCATACAAATAACGCCATCTTCTTTATGTACCGCATCAGTAATAATGCGGTGTTTCTCAATATCTTCAGGTGACGCTATCATGGTAGCATTTGGCATACCACCACCTTCAACATTAGGTGCAAATCCACCGGTAACTATAATACCAACTCCGCCTGCAGCGCGTTCTGCATAATAAGCGGCCATACGCTCAAAGCCTTCAGGAGCTTCTTCTAAATGCGTATGCATTGATCCCATCAAACTACGGTTTTTAATGGTACGAAAACCTAGATCTAATGGCTTTAATAGATTTGGAAAAGTGTTGGTCATTGGGTGCTCAGTTAATTATTTTTGATACCTATAACAATAGAAGGAATAACACGCCCTTCCAATAACCAAAGTTAACAAATTAATGATTATAATTTACTTTTAGGCTAAAATATTAACATAAGAGTTAATAGTAAGGCTGTTTATGAAACTTGGTGACATATCTGTTTCTTACATTGATATCGTGATCAAAGCGATGCATGAGCTTGGTTATAATATTGATGATATTTTAAAAAACTTTCTATTAAGCAAAGAGAGTTTATCTTCGCCAGATGCACGAGTAAGTATTGCTAAGTTTATGCGATTGGGACATGCATGTATAAGTAAATCAAAGACTCCTTGGTTTGGCTTGGTTATGGGAAAGGTAACTAGCCCTACTCAACTTGGTTTTGCGGGGGTGTTAGCAGACTCATCAGACAATGTTGAACAAGTCTGCCACAGCTTGGCAACCTATGAAGCCCTTAATATGTATAATATTCGCGGCCAATCAAAGTTTAATGATTCATTGCTAGGTAATGGAGAGCTAGTTTCCTTCCCTAAACAAAACCATCAGCGCGGTATATTACAGTTTTATTCAATAACGCCTTACAATGATTATAACTATTTTGTGGTCGACTCTATCATTTCTGGCTGGTATAAAATTATTACCAGCTTATGCAATCGAAATGATGCCATTGAAAAAGTATGCTTCGAATTTCCGGCCCCAAAATATGAACATAGATACCGAGAGTACTTCAATTGTGATGTCATGTTCAATCAACCGAATAACTATCTTGTGGTCAAACAAGAAGCGTTAAGCTGGACTTGTAAAAATGCATGTAGCTCAACTTTTACTTTATTACAGCGTTATGCTGATGGTGAATTAAATAAATTTCAGTTAGGACAGAGTTTTCAAGAAAAAGTAAGCCGTGCTATAGGACCATTACTTAATGGGTGCACACCAACACTAGAGCGGGTAGCTGAACAATTAAACATGGCGCCTTGGACAGTAAGGCGTAAACTAATTGACGATGGCAGTAGTTACCAATTTACCTTGAACGAAACCAGAAAAGAGCTGGCAATAAGTTATGCATGTGACACTGCGTTAACCTTAGGTGAAATAGCCTATTTACTTGGATTTGGCTCGCCAACAGCTTTTCAGCGAGCCTTTAAACGATGGACGGGTCTTGCACCTGGTCAGTTTAGGCAAAACCACCGTAAATAGTTATGCCATATAGGTACTAAAACATATCCGCTTCAATTCTCATGACACTTTTGGGATCTTTCATCATGGTCGATGATAATGATTTTACCCGTGGGAAAATTCGTTCAAAGTAAAATTCAGCAGTTCTTATTTTACTTTGATAAAATGCTTTATCCCCTTGCTTGGCAGATATTTTTTCATTGGCAGATTGCGCCATCATTGCCCACATATACCCCATAAAAATATAGCCAGAATACATTAAATATTCGACTGATGCAGAGCCCACTACATCCCTTTTCTTATTGGCTTTTAACATCAACATAAAGGTGTGTTTTTGCCATGCCAGCACTTCTTTGGCTAATGGCCATAAAAATTTGTTCATTCGTTTGCCATGCTTATTAGTAGATAACACACTGTGCTTACGGCAAAAGCTTAATATTTCGGCGCAGAGAACTCGCAGATCCTTACCTTTTGACATGAGTATTTTTCTACCGAGTAAATCTAGTGCTTGAATACCAGTAGCGCCCTCATAAATAGTCGATATACGCACATCTCTAACAATTTGCTCCATACCTGTTTCTTTTATGTAACCATGCCCGCCAAAGACTTGCATACCAAGGTTGGCCGATTCAAAGCCCGTTTCGGTTAAAAAAGCTTTTAGAATTGGCGTTAGTAGCCCTAATTTTTCATTTGCTTGGCGTTTTGTGTTATCGCATTGACTAAAATCTATTTCATCCGTTAATTTACAAGTGTAATAAACCATAGCTAAACCACCTTCGCTAATGGCTTTTTGTGTTAACAGCATTTTACGTATATCAGCATGAACTATTAAGGGATCTGCTACTTTTTCAGGGAACTTTTTACCCGTAAGGGCGCGCATCGACAAACGCTCTTTTGCATAATCTACCGATGCTTTATATGCCAATTCTGCAGCACCAACACCTTGTAATGAAGTGCCAATTCGAATGGTATTCATAAAAGTAAACATGCATTCTAAGCCTTTATTTTCAGGACCTAATAAGAAGCCTTTGGCATTATCAAAGTTGATAACTGCTGTGGCAGAGGCTTTAATACCCATTTTATCTTCGATAGAGCCACACGAAACATAATTGTTCTCTAATAGTTCACCATCTTCGCTAGTATTTATTTTAGGAACAATAAATAACGAAATACCACGCGTGCCTTTGGGTGCATCAGGCAAACGAGCTAAAACAATATGAATGATATTATCGGTAAGATCATGTTCACCGGCTGAAATAAATATTTTGCTGCCAGTAATTGAATAACTGCCATCATCATTAGCAACCGCCTTGGTTTGCACTTGTCCCAAATCAGTACCACATTGTGCTTCAGTTAAACACATAGTACCCGTCCATTTTCCAGCGCTCATATTAGGTAAAAAGCGTGCTTTTTGTTCGCTAGTACCGTGAGCTAATATGGTATTTACTGCACCAATGGTTAGTCCTGGGTACATATTAAATGACCAGTTTGCCGTGCTCATCATCGCAGTGCGCATAAAACCTAATGAATCAGGAAGACCTTGCCCGCCGTATTCTTCAGGATAAGACAATGCTTGCCAACCCGCTTCTATATAGCGCTGATAAGCCTGTTTAAACCCTTTTGGTGTACTGACCTTACCGTTATCAAAATGACATCCCTCATGATCGCCACTTTGATTTAATGGTGCTAATTCTTTTTCACAGAAACTGGCACATTCACTGATAATGGCATCGACCAGATCTGGCGTTAAATCATTTAGTTGAGAAAAATTTGCATAATGTTTCGGATAATCAAAGACATCATTGATAAGGAAACGAACATTATCGAGTGGCGCATTGTAACTGATCATAAATAGGAGCTTAGCTGTAGCATTAATAGTTATCTTAATATTAGCTTACCAAGCAAGCGCTTGGTTTGCAATTACTGATTTGCTATGCTAATTTTTCATATTCCTCTAAATGGGATAAAGTGTATCTCAATGGCAATAATGCAAAATCACTTAGATATAAATGAGTAAATTAATGACTCAAAAGAAAAATAAAATAGCCTTTAATGATGATTCACTTGAATTGATTGATTTAAATTCTCCCCGTGGGCGCCTGCAACAAATAGCGGCCGGCTTATTTAAAGAAAAAGGATTCTCTCGAACTACGGTTAGAGATATTGCAGCCAAAGTAGGTATTCAAAGCGGCAGTATTTTTCATCACTTTAAAAATAAAGAGCAAATTTTACAATCTGTTATGAACGATGCTATTTTGCGAGTGATGACGTCAATGCAGCAAAAGTTGGCGGAAACCACCAATACTAGCGAGCAATTATACTGCTTAGTTTTATGTGAATTAGAAGCTATTCACGATGAACAATTGGCGGGATTTCAACTACTGATATCTGAATGGCGTTCACTTAATGATGAAAACCAACAAAAAATACTTAAGCTTCGCCAGCAATATGAATTGTTATGGCTTAATGCTTTAGATCAAGCTCAACATGAAAATTTGGTAAATGTCGATAGTTTTTATTTGCGTGGTTTTATTCGCGGTGCATTAATTGAAACAGGTAGTTGGTATAAGTTAGATGGCGATGTCACACTTGAAACTTTAGCACAAAAATTGATATTAGCCTTTGTCAGCCAAAATCAGAATTGAAGCTAAAATATAATTAACTACAACTAAGAGCAACTGATGACCACAGCAACAAATAAAATAACAAACGAAACTGATGTATCGAATGAATCTATTGACTCAGCCGATTCAGATGAAAAGGAAACGCCCAGAAAAGGCTCAGTACGTACTGGTCGACGTTTTAGAAAAAAATTGGTTGATGATCATTATGATGTCGTTGTTATTGGCTCTGGCATCGGTGGTTTAACTAATGCCGCCCTATTCTCTTTGCTCGGTAAGAAAGTTTGTGTGCTTGAGCAACATTATACCGCTGGTGGATTTACTCATGCTTATCGTAGAAAAGGTTATGAATGGGATGTAGGCGTTCATTATATCGGTGAAGTACATAAAGAGTATTCTTCATTGCGCCGTATATTTGATGTCATTAGTGAAGGTCGCCTTAAATGGGCTGAAATGGATCCTGTTTATGATCGTATTGTTTTAGGTAATAAAGAATATGACTTTGTTGCTGGTAGGGGAAATTTTACCAAAAATTTAATTGAGCGTTTTCCTGAAGAAGAAAAAGCAATAAAACAATATGTATCCTTAATTAGAAATATCAGTAAACAAACACCGAAGTTTTTTGCCGGACAAGCTTTCCCCCCCGTTATGGCGAGAATCTATAACTATTTCAGACCTTGGCTAGTCGCCAAAGAGTTTTTTCAAAACACCAGAGAAGTACTTGAAGGACTAACAAAAAACCAGCAGCTTATTTCAGTACTAACTGGTCAATGGGGAGATTACGGTCAAGTGCCCAAAGAGGCTGCATTTTTAATGCACGCCCTATTGGCTAAACATTACCTAGCTGGTGCAGCATATCCTGTTGGTGGCGCTTCATCTATTGCTCGTGAAATTATTCCAACCATTTTAAAAAGTGGTGGCGGTGTGTTTACTGATGCACAAGTTGATGAAGTGTTGGTGAAAAACAATACCGCTTATGGCGTTAGATTAGCTGATGGCAGTGAAATTATCGCTGATAAAATTGTTAGTAATATTGGTTTTATTAAAACAATAAAACAGCTACTACCTAAAGAAAGTCAAGAACTCCATAAGACAGAGCGTTGGACAAAAGAAGTCAGTGTATCTAGTGGCTCAATTTGCCTTTATGCTGGTTTTAAAGGTGATAGCAATGCACTTGATTTGCATAGCACCAATTTATGGCTCTATCCAAGTGGCGATCATGAAGGCAATGTTGAACGTTATTCACAAGCTAAAATAAACGATCTTGATGTTGATTTACCTCTCGTTTATATCTCATTCCCATCGACAAAAGATCCACAATGGCCAAACCACTTTCCAGATAAATCTACCGTAGAAATTGTGTCAATAACGCAAAATCATTGGTTTGAACAATGGCAAGGCACCCAATGGAATGAACGTGGTGATGAATACCTAGCTTATAAAGAAGCATTATCACAAAAACTATTAAACAAACTCTTTGAAAGAGAGCCGCAATTACGAGAGAAACTTGATTATTATGAGTTATCTACACCTTTGTCTACTCAATTTTATCAACGAAATGTCTCGGGTGAAATTTATGGTTTAGATCATTTTGTTGAACGTTTTAATAAACCTTTCCTGCACCCACAAACGCCAGTTAAAAACCTTTATATGACAGGTGCCGATATTATGACCGCAGGCGTTGGCGGCGCTTTAATGGCCGGGGTTATAACAACAATGCGTATGCTAGGCTTGAGAAAAATGTCGCAGGTAAAATCGTTATTTACAAATTATAAAGCCAATAAATAGATTATTTTACTGGCTTATTTACTAGTGCTACTTAATTTGATTTAACTATTAAAAATATTATGCCGCACTTTGTGTATTTTGCTCTTGGTCTTTCAACTCTCTACGGAGAATTTTCCCTACGGGTGTCATTGGTAGTTCGGTTCTAAATTCAACATGTCGTGGAATCTTGTAACCCGTTAGCTGTTTTTTACAATATTCTACTGCTTCATTGGCACTTAGTGTTGCTCCCTCATTAAGTACAATAAATAACTTAACGACTTCACCACTTTTTTCATGAGGAACACCTATAACAGCGCAATTTTCTACACAAGGATGACTAGAAACCACATCTTCAATTTCGTTCGGAAATACATTAAATCCAGAAACAATGATCATATCTTTAATTCGATCAACAATACGCACGAAGCCATCTTCAGCAATGGTTGCGACATCGCCTGTTAATAACCATTGTCCATCGTCAGTGAATGTTTCTTTCGTTGCATCCGGCCTATTCCAATAACCTTTCATTACTTGCGGTCCTTTTACACAAAGTTCACCTCGTTCACCTATTGCCACTTCATCGCCATTCTCATCAATGCACTTTAAAGCAGTGCCTGATAACGGATAACCTACCGTGCCTACTTTCTCTAAACCACTTAATGGATTCATGCTAACAGCTGGCGAACACTCAGTTAAACCGTAAACTTCAGAAATACCAACACCAGTAATTTCCTGCCAACGTTTTGCTGTGTCATCAAATAATGCTGTTCCACCAGAGATAGTAAAGACCATCTGACTAAAGTCTAACTTTTGAAATTGAGGACTGTCCATTAGTGAGACAAACAAGGTATTTAACCCCGTTATTCCCGTTATTTTAAAAGGCTTCATTGCTTTAACAAACGTTTCAGTATCTCTAGGGTTGGCAATTAAAATACTATGCTCACCCATTCTAAAAAATGTCAGTAAATGTACCGCAAACGAGTAAATATGATAAAGCGGCAATGGTGCAACAACGATTGATTGCTCACAACCTAATACAGAGTTTCCATCTTTGTCTTGCTGAGCCATTGTTGAACCAGCTTGTAACATATTGGCGACAAGGTTTGCATTGGTCAGCTCAGCGCTTTTTGCTACACCGGTTGTACCACCAGTATATTGTAGAACAACCGTGTCATCTGCTTTTGTCAGATGAGTCTTCTTAAATCCTTTCCCTAAATTCTGCTTTAATATTTTTCGAAATGATATCGCTTCAGGTAAATGATACTTAGGAACCATTTTTTTTACATGTTTAACTGCACCATTAATTAATAGCCTTTTAAAGCCTGGCACCATATCAGCAAGGCTAGTGGTCAAGATTAATTCTAGCTTTGTTTTCGCCTTAATATTTTCAACTGATTTAGCAAAAAGATCCATGCACAACAAGGCTTTAACACCTGAATCATTAAATTGATGAATCATTTCGCGTTCTGTATATAAGGGGTTGGTATTTACAATTCGCATACCTGCTCGTAAAGCGCCATATACAGCAATAGGATATTGCAAAGTGTTAAGCATTTGAATAGCAATCGAATCACCCGGCTTTAGTGAAGTTTCATTTTGTAAGTAATGGGCGAACGCAGCGCTGTAATTATTAATGTCTTGGTAAGTAAACGTACAACCTAAACTAGTAAATGCAGGACGATCAGCATAGTGATCAAATGACTTTTCAATCATTTCAACAACTGATGTGTATTCATTAAAATCTAGTTCATCCGCTACACCAGTAGCCCTCTTACCATGCCAAAAACTTGCTTCCATAATTACGCCTCACTTTTTATTTAATAAAGAACCTGAAATAGGATTACTTTCTTTCGATGGCTATACTTACATCACTTAATAATTACCTAAGTTAACAGTTTACTCACCTACATGAATAACTTTTTATTCACTTGGAAGATAAAGAATTACTTTAGGTATTTGGAAATAATAACAGAAAGGATATTGCAAACCAAGCGCTTGCTTGGTATTGTTGTTTTATATTTAAATAGGTAGATAATATTCACATGCAGGACAAGTAATGAATTCACCAGATAAGACGATACGAGTAGGCTGCGCCTCTGCTTTTTGGGGAGATACTGGCTCAGCAGCTAGTCAATTAGTTGCTAAAGGACAGTTGGATTATTTAGTTTTTGATTATTTAGCTGAATTGACTATGTCAATTATGGCGGGAGCTAAACTTAAAAACCCAGAAGCGGGTTTTGCTCCGGACTTCATTAGCACTTTAAAACCTCTATTAAACAGTATTACTGAACAAAATATTAAAGTGTGCAGTAATGCAGGTGGCATAAATCCACTTGGCTGTGCACAAGCATTACAGAAAGTTATTGATGAATTGGGTGTTGATTTAACGATTGCTGTTGTTGAAGGTGATAACTTAACAGATCAACAAGATAACTTTAGTGAACAAAACATTACCGAAATGTTCAGCAAAGAGGCCATGCCATCACAATTGCTGAGCGTTAATGCTTATTTAGGCGCGCCCAGTATTGCGCAAGCATTTGATGCAGGGGCTGACATTGTTATCACAGGTCGCGTTGTAGACAGTGCTGTGATTGTTGGCCCGTTAGTACATGAGTTTAATTGGCAATGGACAGATTATGACTTATTGGCTCAAGCATCACTGGCAGGCCATGTTATTGAGTGTGGTACCCAATGTACCGGTGGAAATTTTACTGATTGGCATTTAGTTAAGGAGGGTTATGCCAATATGGGGTTTCCCATTGTTGAATGTCATAGTGATGGTAGCTTTGTTGTAACTAAAATTAAAGACACTGGCGGACTTGTTAGCTGTGATACCGTTGCTGAACAAGTTTTATATGAAATAGGCGATCCAAGTGCTTATTTATTACCCGATGTTATTTGTGACTTTACTCAAGTAACATTAACACAACAAGCAAAAGATAGAGTGCTTGTTGTTGGCGCTAAAGGTCGTGCGCCATCGCCACAATACAAAGTTAGTGCAACTTATCTCGATGGCTATAGAAGTACAGCAACCTTTATGATTGGTGGTCGAGATGCCGTAGCTAAAGGTCAAGTTGTTGCTAAAGCAATCATTGAGCGTGTTCAATCAATATTCCATATTAAAGGCGTTGAAGATTTCACTAACGTTAATATCGAAGTACTCGGCAGTGAAAGTACCTACGGGGAGAATTCATTAGCGCATACCAGCAGAGAAGTCGTTGTTAAAATTGCTGTGCAACATAATGATCGCCGAGCGCTTAATTTATTTTCTTTAGAAATAGCTCAAGCGGCGACTGCCATGGCACCGGGCATTACCGGCTTAGTGGGAGGTAGACCAAAACCAACACCGCGTATTTGTTTATTTTCTTTTTTACTTAATAAAGAATCAGTAAAGGTAAGCTATCGATTATTAAACTCAGTTGCTGGAGAGTCAAATTCATCTATTGCTGCACAAATTGATACTGACTCAGTTAATGATAAAGAAAATCATAAAGTTGGTTGGCATAACAATACTATGGCAGAGTTACTAACTGATGAAAATACGATTACTGTGCCATTAATTGATTTGGCATTAGCCAGAAGTGGCGATAAAGGTAATCATTGTAATGTAGGCGTTAAAGCACGGCACGAGAGTTATCTTCCTTATATAGAAGCAGCACTGAACAAAGAAAACATAGCAACTTACTTTAAGCATTTATTAGCAGAGAATAGTACTGTGATTATTTATCAATTACCCGCTTTAAATGCCATAAATATTTTAATAGAAAATAGTTTGGGTGGTGGCGGTATGGCTAGTTTACGTATTGACCCCCAAGGTAAAGCGGTCGCTCAACAACTATTAGATATGCCAATTAATATAAGTAAAAATATTTATAACGGAGAACTTTAATGACTGTTATACATTCACAGATTAATGTTTTAGATGATGATTTTGCTAAAAATCGTCAAGCAATGTTACAAGCACTTACTGAATTTCGTGATATTGAAAAATTGGTTCTCGCAAAAGCGCAAGCAGCACAAGAAAAATTTCATAAAAAAGATAAACTGTTACCTCGCGAACGCCTAAATTTATTACTCGATCCAAGCTCAAGCTTTATTGAATTATGTTCATTGGCTGGCTATAAAATGCATGATGATAAAGATGGTAGTGAAGCTGGCGGCGGTATTATTGCAGGTATAGGTTTTGTTAGTGGCGTACGCTGCGTTATTCAAATTAATAACAGCGCAATTAAAGGCGGAACTATTTCGCCAACCGGATTAGAAAAAACACTGAGGCTGCAACAAATAGCTAAAGAAAATAAATTGCCCTTAGTTACTTTGGCTGAAAGTGGTGGCGCAAATTTGAACTACGCTACCGATATTTTTGTTCAAGGCGCTCGAGCTTTTGCAAATCAAGCACGCTTGTCTGCACTAGGTATTCCGCAAGTAACGGTTGTTCATGGTAATGCTACTGCGGGTGGTGCTTACCAACCGGGTTTATCTGATTATATTATTGCCGTTAAAGGCAAAACTAAAATGTTTCTTGCGGGTCCGCCACTATTAAAAGCAGCAACGGGTGAGATAGCCACTGATGAAGAATTAGGTGGCGCTGATTTACATGCCTATGAAGCAGGTACGGCAGACTATTTAGCGCAAGATGATGGCGATGGTATTCGCATAGCGCGAGAAGTTATACACAGCCTACCTTGGAACGAACAACTAACGCTGCCAATTAAAAAAACTACCATTGAGCCTTTATACGACAGCGAAGAGTTACTGGGTTTAATTCCAAGTGAAAGTAAAAAAGCCTATGACGTTAGGGAAGTGATAGCGCGCTTAGTTGATAGCTCAGATTTTCAAGATTTCAAACCAGAGTTTGACAGTCAAACCGTTTGTGGTTTTGCTTATATTGACGGTCATAGTGTGGGTATTATTGGTAACAATGGTCCTATTACAGCTAATGGCGCGAATAAGGCAGCACAGTTCATTCAGTTATGTGAACAAGGGCAACGTAGCCTTTTGTTTTTACATAACACCACGGGCTTTATGGTTGGTACTGACTCAGAAAAAAATGGCATTATCAAACATGGTTCAAAGCTTATTCAGGCAGTCGCTAACGCTAGTGTGGCAAAAATATCCATATTAATAGGCGGCTCATATGGCGCGGGTAATTATGCCATGTGTGGCCGTGGTTTAGATCCTCGCTTTATCTTCTCTTGGCCAAATAGCAAAACTGCAGTTATGGGTGGAGAGCAAGCAGGTAAAGTGCTACGCATTGTTACCGAAGAAAAGATGACTAAACTGGGCCAACCCATTGATGAAGATAAATTAAGTCAGTTAGAGCAAATGACTGCAGCTAAACTCAATGCCGGCTCTACCGCCATTTTCGGTACGGCAAGACTCTGGGACGATGGCTTAATTGATCCAAGAGACACACGCCCTTTATTGGCAAATTTATTAGATATTTGCTGGCAAGAAAAACACCGCAACTTGAATTCAAATAATTTTGGTGTTGCCCGTTTTTAAAATATAAAGACCTATAAAAATATAATCATAAATATAGATTTTGGAGTGAAAAATGATTTTAACTCAAGAACATTTAGAGCTAAAAAGAACCATTGCTAATTTTGTTGAAAATGAAATTAACCCCTATGTTGACGAATGGGAAAAATCAGGACTATTCCCAGCAAAGTCACTATTTAAAAAAATGGGCGACTTAGGCTTATTAGGCATTAGTAAACCTGAAGAATGTGGTGGCATGGGGTTAGATTATAGCTATGAAATGGTTGCTGCAGAAGAGTTTGGTGCCATTCGTTGCGGTGGTATACCTATGGCAATAGGTGTGCAAACCAATATGGCAACACCTGCATTAGCACGCTTTGGCAGTGACTATGTTAAAGAAACCTACCTTGCTCCAGCCATTGCTGGCGACTTAGTTGCCTGTATTGGCGTTAGTGAACCTGGTGCTGGTTCAGATGTAGCTGGACTTGCAACTACTGCTACTAAAGATGGTGATGATTATATTATCAACGGCACTAAAATGTGGATCACCAATGCCACCCAAGCCGACTTTATATGTTTACTTGCCAATACGTCAGATGGCGCGCCTCATAAAAACAAATCACTTATTGTCGTGCCAACCAATTTACCCGGTATCAGTTTTTCAGAAAAACTCGACAAACTAGGCATGAGATCATCAGATACCGCACAGATATTTTTTGACAATGTGCGAGTACCACAACGTAATTTAATTGGCCATGAAGGTGCTGGTTTTATTATGCAAATGCAACAGTTTCAAGAAGAGCGCATGTATATTTCGGCAATGTCATTAAGAAGCATGGATTTATGCATTGATGAAACCTACGAGTATACCTGTCAACGCCAAGCCTTTGGCAAACCACTAATCGCTAACCAAGTAATTCAGTTTCGCTTATCTGAATTACAAACAGAAGTAGAGCTATTACGCGCATTGGTTTATCAAGCCTGTGATAAGTATGTTCATGGTGAAGATGTTACTCGTTTAGCTTCAATGGCAAAACTCAAATCAGGTCGTTTAAGTCGTGAAGTCAGTGATGCCTGTTTACAGTATTGGGGCGGTATGGGTTTTATGTGGGACAACATAGTGAGTCGTTTTTACCGTGATAATCGCTTAGGTTCAATTGGTGGTGGTGCTGATGAAATCATGCTTGGCATTATCAGTAAGTATATGCAGCAAGCACATGCAACACGAGCATAACTCTCGTACATAAACTTAACCTATATAAACCATAGTGAACAAAGCAATGATGAATAATGAAAGTGCAAATAACAGTACATTAATAATTGAAGACAGTTTTCCAGTGTTAACAGTTACCTTAAACCGCCCTAAAGTAGCTAATGCCATGAATTTACATATGGTTGAAGATCTAATGCAGGTGATGGAAAAAGTAGCAGATAAGCAATACCGTGTTTTAGTTATTCAAGGCAGTGCAGGAAATTTTTGTGCTGGCGGCGATATTAAAGATATGCAGACAACGAAAGGTGATGCTAAAGCATTAACTCAGTTAAACCGCGCTTTTGGCTTAATGATTGAAAAGGCCAATACCCTGCCCGCTGTCGTTATTTGTTTATTAGAAGGTGCGGTGCTTGGTGGCGGTTTTGGTCTAGCGTGTGTATCTGATGTTGCTATTGCTACAAACAATGCAAAGTTTGCACTACCTGAAACATCATTAGGTATAATTCCTGCTCAAATTGCCCCTTTTGTCGTCGAGCGTATCGGCTTAACACAAGCAAGACGCTTAGCCTTAGTGGGTAATAGAATTGATGGCGAAGAGGCATTACGTTTAGGTTTAGTGCATCAGTTAGCCAATGACAATGAAGAGTTGGCAAAACAGTTAGCTAAAACAGTTTCCTTGGTACTTAAATGTGCGCCTAACGCGAATCAGACCACCAAGACGTTATTACATCAGGTATCAGAGCAATCAATGACAGGCCTGCTTGACCAAGCTGCTATTGATTTCGCTAGCGCAGTTGCCGGTGAGGGACGTGAAGGTGCTGCTGCATTTATGCAAAAGCGTTCACCAAACTGGGCTTAAATTTTGCTCATGAAGTAGTAGCCATAGAGCTTGCTATATAGACAACAAAATCCATCTAGAATTAGGATGTAAAATGAAATTTAGTAAAATACTTATTGCTAATCGTGGTGAAATTGCCGTCAGAGTTATTCGTACTGCGAAAGACTTAGGCTTTAGAACCGTTGCCGTTTTTTCTGATGCAGATAAATCTGCCCCACATACTCAAATGGCAGATGAAGCGGTTTATATTGGTGCATCTCAGGCATCAGAAAGCTACCTTAAAATAGATAAAATTATTGCAGCGGCCAAAGTATCTGGCGCTGATGCAATTCATCCCGGTTATGGTTTTTTATCTGAAAATGCTGAATTTGCCCAAGCATGCCAACAAGCTGCTATTACTTTTATTGGCCCTAGTAGTACTGCCATTGAATTAATGGGCAGTAAACGCTTGGCAAAAATAGCCATGATTGCTGCAGGTGTACCTTGCATTCCCGGATACCAAAGTAAACAGCACCAAACTCAAGATGGCGAGGCCGATGATGCTATGCTCATTGAAAAAGCCATAGAAATTGGTTTTCCTGTGATGATCAAAGCTTCCGCTGGTGGTGGTGGACGAGGCATGCGTTTAGTTGATTGTGAACAGGGCATGCCCAGTGCAATAAAATCGGCTCGTTCAGAGTCAATGAATGCTTTTGGTAGCGGCGAGCTTATTCTTGAGAAAGCACTTACGGATGCGAGACATATCGAAATACAAATATTTGCTGATACGTTTGGTAATGTTATTCATTTAGGTGAACGTGATTGTTCCCTGCAACGTCGCCACCAAAAAGTGGTTGAAGAAGCGCCATCAATGGCAGTATCTGAATCATTACGTGCCAAAATGGGTGCTACAGCCGTACTAGCCGCTAAAGCCTGTAATTATGTCGGCGCAGGTACCGTTGAGTATCTACTTAATGATGATGGTAACTTCTATTTCTTAGAAATGAATACTCGTTTGCAAGTAGAGCACCCAGTGACAGAATTAGTGACAGATCTAGATCTAGTTGCTTGGCAATTGAATATTGCCAATGGCGAAAAGTTACCTTTAACACAAGAGCAAGTATCCTTAAAAGGACATGCCATGGAAGTTCGGCTTTATGCTGAAGATCCCAGTGATAATTTCATGCCACAAACTGGTAATATTTTATTATGGCAACCGGCATTAAATGATCAACACAGTCAGCAGCCAATAGCAGGCGTCCGAGTTGACTCCGGTATTGTGCAAGGGCAAACGGTTTCACCATTCTATGATCCTATGTTAGTTAAATTAATTGCTTATGGTGACAATAGAGAGCAAGCACGCCGACGATTAGTTCGCTTGGTGCAAGACTCTCATTTACTGGGAGTTCGAGACAATCGCAGTTTCTTATGTCAATTATTAACTGACAAAAACTTCATTGATGGTAATGCAAGTACCAACTATATTGGTGAACAGTTTACTGAAAACGTGAGTTTAACTAAGCAAATTGTTTCATCAGAAGAGTGGTGTTTAGCAGCTTTACTGATGAATCAACAAAACTCATCTGATGGTCCTTTTAAAAGTAAAAATTCACTGCAAACAGCGTTTGTTGGTGAACGTTTATTAACCTTAAATCAAGGGAAAGAACTGACACCAGCTAATCAAATTAAAATTGCCTTTAGCAAAGTATCAAATAACCTATTTAGTGTTAGTTTTAAAGGTAATGATTACCAAACACAGGATTGGAGTCAGCAAATTGAGCTGGTTGATATTTCAGACGCTCAGATTAGCTACCTTTACCAAGGCGTTAAAAAAACACGTACTTTCATTTTTGATAATAACCCAGCCTCCCCTGTTTTATGGTTAAGCAGCGCTGAAGGTAATCTAGTATTTAGCGATCAAAGTTTAACGGCAAAAAACGGTGAAAGTGTGGGTTCTGATCAAGTACTAGCCTCAATGGATGGCGTTGTCGTTGATGTGCTCGTTAAAGAAGGTGAGCAAGTTAAGTCTGGTGATGTCGTTGCGGTTATTGAAGCAATGAAAATGGAGCATTTATTAAAGGCTAGCCTTGATGGCACCATAGAAAAAATATCAGTTTGTGCAGGCGATCAAGTTCAAGCTCGTCAATTAATTGCACAATTGACTCTTAGTTAAATCACTAGATAAAAATTCAAGAAAAAGATTAGGAAAATTATTATGTTACCAGCACAATGGCAAGATCGTTTATCAATTCCCGTCGTAATGGCACCGATGTTCTTAGTATCAGGGCCTGACTTAGTTATTTCTGGCTGTAAAAAAGGCATTGTTGGTACTTTTCCGGCTTTAAACCAGCGCACCAGCGAAGGCTTTGAACAATGGCTAAAACAAATTACAGACGAACTGGCAGAATTTGAACAACAAACTGGTAAAAAAGCAGCGCCATATGGGGTTAATTTAATTGTTCACGACTCAAACCCTCGTTTACAAGCTGATTTAGCCTTATGTGTAAAATATCAGGTGCCTTTGGTTATTACCGCTTTAGGTGCATTAAAAGATGTAGTTGATGTGGTTCATCAATATGGCGGTATTGTATTTCATGATGTCACCACTAAACGTCATGGTGAGAAAGCAGCACAAGCGGGTGTCGACGGTTTAATTGCCGTCGGTGGTGGTGCTGGAGGTCATGCCGGTACAATCAACCCATTTGCTTTAATTGAGGATATTCGCTCTTTTTGGGATAAAACTATTTTACTCGGTGGCTGTATTAATAAAGGTAATCAAGTACGCGCTGCAGAGTTAATGGGCGCGGACTTAGCTTATGTTGGTACCCGTTTTATTAATACCGTTGAAAGCAGAGCCCCTCAAGGCCATAAAGACCTAATTGTTGCGTCTAAATCGACCGATATTATTCATACTCCAGCGGTTACCGGTGTGCCATCAAACTTTATCAAACAAAGTTTAGAAAACTCTGGTTACG
>Ga0209184_1000336_pt1 | contig 55089 bp, 48 predicted proteins | sample EN8Hudsemesocosm_2_FD_184627 | JGI IMG/M metagenome (GOLD analysis project Ga0209184, IMG submission 184627) | Methane-oxidizing microbial communities from mesocosms in the Hudson Canyon - EN8C Hudson Canyon (SPAdes) (version 2) | ecosystem: Environmental > Aquatic > Marine > Cold seeps | place... | reverse complement strand
CTCTTGAAAAATGGGCACGCCAAGGGTGCGTTCGAGAACGGTTTTAATTTCAGGGCTGGGGTAGCTCACAGGTTCTTCGCCGTTGCGGCGCTTCAAGTAAGGGTGAACCATGTCGCCCTGAATGGGCCCCGGGCGCACAATGGCCACTTCAATGACCAAGTCATAAAAGGTTTTGGGCCGAAGGCGAGGCAGCATGGCCATCTGTGCGCGGGACTCTACTTGAAACACCCCAACACTGTCGCCACGACACAACATGGCATAAGTTTTAGGGTCTTCCTGAGGGATGTCTTGCAAGCTCAGACCAGTGAGCGCCAAGGTTTTCCGTATGGCCGAGAGCATGCCTAGGGCTAGTACATCCACTTTCAAGAGACCGAGTGCTTCAATATCTTCTTTGTCCCATTGAATGATCGTGCGGTCTTTCATTGCCGCATTCTCAATGGGCACCAGGGTGCTGGTGGGGCTGCGGGTAATAATAAAACCGCCCACATGTTGAGACAGGTGGCGGGGAAAACCTAAAATCTCGTTAATCAGGGTCAGTAAGTTTTGTGTCACTTGGCCTTCGAGGACAATGTTGTGTTCTTGTAAACGTTGTGCGAGCTGCTCGCCTTTGTCCCACCAGCTCATGTCTTTGGCTAGGCGGTCAATTAACAGTGCATCCAAGCCTAGCGCTTTTCCCACGTCGCGAATGGCGCTGCGAGGGCGATAGGTAATCACGGTGGCCGCTAAGGCCGCGCGTTCACGGGTGTATTTTCGATAGAGATATTGAATAACCTCTTCGCGCCTTTCGTGTTCAAAATCTACATCGATATCGGGTGGTTCGTTGCGCTCTTTAGAAATAAAGCGCTCGAATAATAAACTGCTTTGAGCGGGGTCTACTTCGGTAATAAATAAACAGTAGCACACCGCCGAGTTGGCGGCAGAGCCCCGGCCCTGACAGAGAATTTTTTCCCCGCGCGCGAAGCGCACAATGTCTTCCACCGTTAGAAAGTAATATTCATACTCCAATTCTTCAATAATGCTTAGCTCTTTTTCAATCTGTGTGAGCACGTCGGGGCTAATACCCTTGGGCCAGCGCAGTTTGGCGCCTTCGAAAGTTAATTGGCGAAGATGATTGCTGGGCGTGATGTTTTTAGGTACCACTTCTCTGGGGTATTCGTAGCGCAACTCGTCGAGAGAGAATTCGCAGAGTTGGGCGATATGCAGGGTTTCGTCTAACAGAGCTTGCGGGTACAGCTCTTGCAACTGAGGAATAGAGCGCAGATAACGCTCGCCATTCTGCTGACGTTTTTTTCCAAGCTCTTGAACTGAGGTCTTGTGATAAATCGCGGTGAGAACATCTTGCAGGGGTTTTCGTTCGGCACAGTGCATATGAACGTCGTTACAGGCCACCATGCTGATGTTCAGTTCAGACGCCAGCGCGTGGCAATGCTCATAGCGGGCTTGATCATCGTGCTCTTGCAACACACTAAGCCCCAGCCATAAACGTTGCTTAAAGTATTGCTGCAAACGTTTACCTTGTTTTTTGGCGACCAGTTTATTGTCATTTGGCAGCCAGATGGCGAGGCATTGCTGGGTGCCAAACTGCAATTCGTCGAGGTGTAATTCATACTGGCCTTTAGGGCTGCGCCGGCGGGCGCGGGTAATCAGGGCCGAAATCTCGGTGTAGGCCACTCGGCTGGATGCCAACATAATAATTTTTAGAGGCTGTTCCGCGGCCGCTTTGTCTTGCAAAGTAAACTCACTGCCAATAATCAATTTGATGTTTAATTCCCGGGCTGCCACCCAAGCTTTAACAATGCCCGCGTAGGAGCATTCGTCAGTGAGCGCCAGGGCTTGATAACCTTGTGCCGCCGCGGCTCGCACCAGCTCTTCAGGCCGTGATGCGCCCCGTAAAAAGGTAAAGTTGCTCAGGCAATGAAGCTCGGCGTACATAATATTTACCCGTAAATACCTTGCAAGAACCAGCGCTGGTTTATGTAATCAAAGTACACCCAGTAGTGAGCGCCGTGAGCGTGGCGGGCAATAAAGTAATCGCGCTGTTGACGTTGTTGCCACCAGTGGCTGTCGAAGCGCTTGGCCGAGCTGACAATATCGAGTTCACCTTGATATTGAAGCTTATTGTTGCGCAAGCTCAGGGCTTGAGCTTGCTCACAAAGCCACAACGGTATTTGCGTATGATGTGGGTTCATGTGCTCTATCATTGTATTTTGCTCGCGGTATTTGCTGCCCGCGGGCACGCGCTTTTGTTGCAGCTCGGGTAAATTTTCATCGTGAATTTGCAGTTTATAAAGTCGTTCTGGCCCGAGCCGACTGGTGAGCTTGTCGATTAACAGGCTAGTGTCTTGGCTTTGATTGTCACTCAGCTCTTTAAACAAGCCCTGATTTTCAGCACGAGCTTGAGACAATTGGCGAGTGTAGAGCTGCACGCTTTCTACGGCGGAGTCTAAGTTGATCTGGCCCAGCTTAATTTCGCTGAGTTTGAAAAAATTTTCCCAGCTCTGTTGGGGGCGGGAAAGATCAATGTCTAAAATACTGGCCTGCTGGCTGTAGTGAAAAAACCGCCATCGTAAATTGCCGCAGGCCAGCTGTCGTTGAATCAGAAACTCTTGCAGCTCTTGCAGCAACTGAGTCAATGGCAGGCGAATCATGTCAATGGTGCTAAGCCCACTGAGAAAATGCAGTTCGCTAGAAAATTCCGGCTTGGGTGTGAGCGAAGGGCGAAGGTCTGGGCTGTGGCCGCACAATTGCTGCAGGTGCAAAACAAAATCTTTGCCAAAGCGTTGCGCAATACTGGCCTTGGGTAAGTCGAAGAGTTCGCCGAGCGTGGCAATGCCCACTCGCTGTAATTTTTTCTGTAAGTTTTTTGAAAAATTCTCGTTGTGAGTGAGTGTTGCCAGAGGCTGCGCCCTTAAAGCTTGAATGCACTCTTGAGGTTCTGCCGAGCGGCTCGGGTGATAAGGCAGCAGTTCCGCGGCGGCGGGTGTGTGTGCCAGGCCAAGTTCATAACAAAATCCCAAGTTGCGCAAGCCATCGGCCACTTGCTGCAGAAGTGCCTCTAGGCCCTGAAACAAGCGCAGGCTGCCGCCCACTTCCAGCAGCAGGTTATGGTCGCCGCCATGGCTTACCGACGGGGTGAATTGGTAGGCCCAATTGGCGAGGTAAGTCATCGCGCGCTGTTCGCGCTTGGGCTCTCGTTCTACTGTGCTGAGTGAGGGCAGAAGGGCCCAGGCGCTGCTTAAACTCATGCCTGCTTGCAGCCCTAGCTGCTCTGTGTGTTCTGACACCTGAAAAATGCGCTGTTTTTCGATGATGGCGATGGTGGTGATTTTAGCTTGGGCAGGGGAGAGCCCTCGTTGAGCAATGTTAAGTGCGAGTTTTGGAAAGCGCAGGTTTAACCATAGAGGTTTTACCACCCGCTCTACCCAATGGCTCTTATAGTGGCGCTGCTGCGCTGGGTTCTATCGCGGAGTGAGGGCAGGGGGGCAAGGTGCACGGCTTGCTGCTTAAGCGCTTGAGCGCTGTGCTTGTGCAGTTTGTCGCCCAGTGCCAGTGACAAGCTTTGACCGCCCCAGCCGCCTCGCTGTTTGAGTACATGTATGTGTAAATGACCGGTGTGCTGCTGGTCGCTGGTGAGTTCAAGTCGCAGCGCGGAAGGAGAGGCTTGGCGCGCTTCGCGAGAGTGACGAAACAGCGCGTGCCAGCAGTCGCCTTGGTGAGCGGCTTGTTGCAGCATGCGTAAATCGCGGTTGCCAATGGCGGTCTGTAGGCCCCAACTCACCAAGCCACCGCAGGCCCCTGAGCGCAAAATTTGGTCGGCGCACCAGAGCCATTCCCGCGCACTGTGTGGGCAGACCACCAAGACCTGCTGTGGGTTTAAGCCCGCAGCTTTTAAGGCTGGCGCATAAGGTAAGTGGGGGGGCGCCAGAAAGGCGACTAAGCTTTTTTGTTTTTGCACTTGTTTTAGGGCCGGTAGTAACAGGCGCAGCTCACCAATGCCCGTTTGTTCACAGAGCAGTTCACTGGTGGCCGCTTCAGGCCAGCCCCCGTCGTGCAGGCTTTCGTTGAGCGAGACGAAACCGGTGGCAATGGCACGCCTGGGCCGATAGGCGCGGGAGGCTTGCCAGATAGAGGGGTGCTGTAATAGTTCGTCGAGAGATTTCTTCATAATAATACACTGTATGTTTGTACAGTATTTAAGTCTTAAGGATGTGTTTTGTCAAGCTGAAATACCTCGCTTGAGGTGCTTGCGGGCTGCGGGTAATATGCCCTTATGATGACTTTTCTTTTTCGTACGCAGTTCTTCGTTCTTCTCTTTATCGCTACCTATCTTTCGCTCACCGGCACGCCTGGCGCGGTGTTCGAGTCTTATTCCGACAAATTTTTGCATGTGCTGTGTTGGGGCGTACTGTTTGTTTCGCTGCGCATAGCACTGGGGCTTAAACCGTATTTTGGCTTTTCGGCCCTTGGGCTCTGGGTTTACTCGGTGCTTGTGGAAAGCTTGCAAAACCTGTCGCCAGAGCGCCATTTCTCATGGTTCGACATACTGGCTAATGGGCTGGGCGTGCTGGTGGGTATGGGCTTGTGCTCTTTATGCCTACATATCTGGGCACGATATTGGCTCACTCAACGCTGAATTAATTAAGTACATAATACGCCGCTTCTAGGGCGGTTTGCGATTATTTGCAATTAATTCACATTTTGCATGGTGTTATGGTTGACTATATCACCACTCAGGTATAACATTATCCTCACTGAACTTAAGGAGAGTTGTTATGAACACTATCAAAAACGCCGCAAGCACCACTGATTACTGTGAAGTTGTTGAATTTGGCCTCTTGAGCTTAACGGGTTTTTGTTACTTCTACAGCATCGCCCAAATGAGTTTCACCGCCATCGCTTAAGCCTTACCAGATATTTACGGAGAATTATTATGAATACTATTAAAAACGCCGCTAGCACCACCGATTATTGTGAATTTGTTGAATATGGCCTCTTGGGTCTAACAGGTTTTTGCTACTTCTACAGCATTGCCCAAATGAGCCTCACGGTTATCGCTTAGGCCTTAGCCAATATTGACGGAGAGATATTATGAACACGATTAAGAACGCTGCTAGCACTACTGATTATTGTGAATTTGTTGAATATGGCCTCTTGGGCTTAACGGGTTTTTGTTACTTCTACAGCATTGCCCAGATGAGTCTCTCCGCCATGGTTTAAGTGTTACCCCTGTCTAAGCTTCGCTGAGCAGGGTTTGTTTTCCTCAATGTAATACCCCCTTACTGACCTCGTTGTCAGCCCAGCAGTCTCTTCGTCCGGAGGCTGTTGGTTTTTCATTTCCCATGGCCTATATTAGCGGCCTATGACAAAACCCATCGAGCTTCCCGACGATTACTACCACACCAACTTTTGTGCTTTGGTAGACTTTGTTGCCTTGCGATATCAGTCTTTGCTGTCATTTGACGAGCAAGCTTTTTACCGCGCATTTAAAGCGGTGAGTTTGTCTGCACAAAAATTATACATTCGTTTGTTGACGAGAAAGGGTGATTATTTCCGCGCAGAAAAATTGAATTACCCAGAACTTGAACCTTATTGTGAGTGTGCGGCTGAATTGGCCGGCGCGGGTTTGTTAGCCATTAACCCCGAGCGCTCGCTGGAATTAAAAATGGCCTTGTTAACAAAGGTAGAATTGTTACAGCGCAGCGGCAAAAGTGAACTCAAAACGCTTAAAAGGGCCGAGCTTGAAGCGGCATTGCTGGCCGTGGAAGGCCCAGAGACCGATGAGCTCGCCCAGCAATTAGGGGCAAATGATACGGTTTACCAAGTGTTATTGGGACAGCACTTCAACACCTATAAATTGTGCTTCTTTGGCAACCTTCGGCAAGACATGAGTGACTATGTTTTACGAGACTTAGGACTGTTGTTGTATGAAGATTATCCGCTGAGCCAAGATCAATTGTTGTTTCAAACTCGCGCTCAAATTGAACGCCATCTGCAGTATTACGTCGCCCTAGATCAGCTTGATGAAGCTTTAGATTCCGATGCGGCGTTTATGTTGGCTGCAGTGGCGACATTGCCTGAAATCGATACGAACGATATCACCTTAACTCGGCGAGTAGAGCGCTGCCTCTTGGCGGTTGCTCGGCAACTGGAGCGAATTGAGTCCCTGAACGAAGCACTAGAACTTTATCAGCGCTGTTCACGTCATCCCTCAAGAGAGCGACAGACCCGTATTCTACTTAAGCAAGGGCATGTTGAGCCTTGTTTGGCTTTGTGTGGCGCCATGATTAAGGCGCCGGTCACGGAAGAGGAAGAAGTGTTTGCAAGAGACTTTGCTTTTCGCACAGCCAGAAAACATTTAAGCAAGGCCGAGTTGAGTGCTTGGAGTGTGCCAAAGCGGCCGGGCCCTCGAACAGAAACCGTTTTACTCGTGCCGAGAGACTGCAGTGTAGAACGTTTGGTGGCGGAGCATTTAGCCCCTGAGGGAGAGTGCTTCTACGCGGAAAACAGTTTATTTAACGGTGTCTTTGGCCTGTATTTTTGGGAGGTAATATTTGCCCCTATCAAGGGCGCATTTTTCAATCCCTTCCAAGTGGCCCCTGCGGATTTTTCCAGTGCTAACTTTACGCTGTCGCGGGCCGCAATGATTCAAGACCGTATGGAAACTTTAAGCGCTAGTACTCTGGCGGCTTGTGTCTGGCAGCAATGGCAGGCGAAGCAGGGCAGGGCAAATCCTTTGGTGCACTGGCCTGAGCTCTCGGAGCCCTTGCTGACATTGGCCTTGGCGCGCATACCCATCGCGCATTGGCGAGCGGTATTTATGCGCTTGTTAAATGATATCCCCCATCATCGCAGTGGTTTTCCCGACCTTATTCATTTTCCCGACGAAGGTGCTTACGAGTTGGTGGAAGTGAAGGCGCCGGGTGACAAGCTGCAAAAAAACCAAGGCCGCTGGATGCACTATTTCTCCCAACACAAGATTCCTCACCGCGTTTTGCATGTGAAGTACAGTGATGAGACGAGGAGTGATGCAACTGTCTGAGAATACAATAACATTGGGCGTGGGACGACTGGTTGATTTTTCATGTCGCCGCGGAGATATGGTGTCGGCCGCACCGGCGGGGCCGTCAGCCCAGGAAGGCATTCGAGCTCATAAACAGCTGCAAAAGAAACGACCTAAAGGCAGTGAGGCGGAATTCTCTTTAAAGGCCTTGCTGCCTAAAATTTTTAGTGACTACAGCGTTGTCTTACAGGGGCGTGTGGATATTTTGCATCCCAGCAAAGACCTGCTTGATATTCCGACGCTTGAAGAAATAAAAACCACCTACGTTGCGCCCGAACGTGTGCCGGAAAGCCAAAAACAGCTGCAGTGGGCGCAACTTAAAGTTTACGCTTACCTCTATTGTCTGCACCTTGGCGAGCTCGATCGGCCTGTGCCAGAAGTTTTGGACTTACAGTTGGTGTGGTTTAATATCAAAAATAAACAGGCCTATAAAGACAAGCAAAGTTTCGATTTTTCTCACTTAGAGCAGTTTACGCACGTCGCTGTTGTACAGTACTGCGCTTGGCAGCGGCAGGTGCAAACTCAATTAGACATCACTCGTCTCAGCGCTCAGAGCCTAGCCTTTCCTTTCGAACACTATCGCTCTGGGCAGCGACAAATGGCCGTGTCGGTTTATCGCAGTGTGCGAGACAAGCAAACGCTCATGTTGGAGGCGCCAACGGGAATTGGCAAAACGATTAGCAGCCTTTATCCGGCGTTCAAGGCGATGGGCGAAAACTTGTTGGATAAAATTGTCTATCTCACCGCCAAAAACTCTGGCCGAGAGGCGGTCTTAGACGCTCTAGGAAAAATGCAGGCAGGCGAACTGCAAAGCTCAGCCTTGGTGATTAAAGCGCGCAGTTTAAGCTGTGCCTGTCGCACGGGCGGATGTGAGCGAGACAGTGATGGTGTGTGCCCATACACTAAGGGCTTTTATGATCGTTTGCCGCAAGCACGGGAAGTTTTGTTAGAAAAAAAATTAATGACGCCAGAAATACTGGCCGAAGTAGGGCGAGAGTTTCGCCTGTGCCCATTTGATTTGTCGATAAAAATGCTGCCTTGGGCCAGTTTGGTCGTGTGTGATTTTAATTATGTATTTGATCCTCTTGTGGGGCTTTCCTACTTTGATGAAAATTCAGACCGCATAGCCTTACTGGTGGACGAAGCACACAACTTAGGCGACCGGTCTCGGGATATGTACAGTGCCTCAGTTGACCGTTCAGACACACTGCAGGCTGGTCGCGAGTGCAAAGATCAATTTCCTCTCCTTCACAAGGCGGCAAAAAGTACGGCTCGAGCACTGGGTGTCTGGGCTGAGTCTAGCGGCCCAGGGGTGAGTGTTAATAGTGTATTTACTCATGAGGGCGAGCGGGAAAACTTGCAAGTTGACGCCGTCACCAAGGCTCAGGCCCGTATCGTTGAAGCTGTGTCACTCACCCTGGAAAATGGCGACGCAAGCCTGCCTGATAGCAGCGGTGACTGGTTGAGGGAAGTTTACCGCTATTTGGCTATCGACGCTTTAATGGCCTCGGAACACCGCTTGCTGACGCGGGTAGATGAACGCAACGCGACCAAGGGTGGTTTTCAAGACCAAGAGCTTAAGTTGCTGTGTTTGAACGCCAGTGAATACCTAAAGTTGATTTACAAAAAGTTTCACAGTGTGATTGTATTTTCTGCAACGCTGCAACCCGCAGAATACTTTCAGGCAAGCTTAGGTTTGCCCGATAACACTCAACATATGATTTTGCCCTCGCCTTTTGCGTCGAAACAGCTGGGCGTATTTGTATGTTCAAAAGTTGATACGCGCTACCAATACCGAGATCTGGCGATCGACAAGATTGTGGATGTTGTTTGGCAAACCTATCAGGGGCAAGCAGGCAATTACCTGGTGTTTTTTCCCTCTTACCAATTCATGAATCAAGTGGCTGAGCGCTTTCAAGAAAAATACCCTCAGGTGGCAATCATTCTGCAGGAACCCAGTTCAAGTGACGAACAGCGCGCCGAGTTTATGCGCGCTTTCGATACCGCCAACAATACTCTTGGCTTTGCCATCATGGGCGGAATTTATGGTGAGGGTATTGATTATGTGGGTGACAAACTGATTGGCGCAATCATTGTGGGTGTGGGCCTGCCACAAATGAATGAAACCCAGGGCCTCATTAAGGAGAGTGGCGAGCATCGCGGCCATAACGGTTTTGACTACGCTTATCGCTATCCAGGTTTGATTCGCGTATTACAGGCCGCAGGGCGGGTGATTCGTTCAGAGCAAGACAAGGGGGTGCTGGTGTTGGTAGACAGCCGCTTTACTCAGTCGTTTTACCAGCGTTTATTCCCTTCCCTGTGGGCGCAGAAACATTGTCGAAATGTGGCTGAACTCACTCAAGGAATAAACAACTTCTGGCAAAGCTAAGATAACTTGCTCGCCAGTGTGCCCAGTATGGTGAGCTGAGATTCAACATGTTCACTCCACGGCTGGCCAAAGCTTAAACGCAGGCAGTGCGCAAAGTTTTTTCGTCCAAATACCACCCCAGGCATAAAACAGATATTCTCCCCCAGAGCGAGAGAAAAAAGCTCCAGCGCGTTGATGTTTTTTGGCAGCGCCACCCAAATTAAAAACCCGCCTTCGGGATGACTGGCACGAGTACCCTTGGGGAACTCTCTGGCAATCACGGCAAGTGCGTGTTCAATATTACTGCGGTAAGCCGGCCTAACTCGGGCTAAATGCTTATCAAAATGCCCGCTTTTTAAGTACTCCGCCACTTGTAACTGTGTGAATGAAGCACTTGCGCCAGACATGGCCAGTTGTTGCTCGGCAATGCTGGGGCGCTGGCGCTCGGCCACAATCCAGCCAATTCGCAGACCGGGCGACAGCGATTTTGAAAATGAAGAGCAGTAAATGACCTGTTCGTGTTCGTCGAAGGATTTAATACTGCTTCTACGTTCGCCTTGATGGTGCAGCTCGCCCAAAATATCGTCTTCAATGACGGTGAATTGGTGGCGCTTGGCAAGGGCTAATAAATGCTTTTTGCTGTCGTCGCTCATAGCACCACCAGTGGGGTTGCTGAAACTTGATGAGCAAAGGCAGGCTTTAAGTGACCACTGTGTCGCGGCTTTTTCCAGAGCGTCTAAATCGAGCCCTGTGAGTGGGTCGGTCGCAATATTGACAACTTGCAAACCCAAACTTTCAAGCGCTAACAAGAAGCCGTAGTAACAGGGCGACTCCACAGCCACCAAGTCGCCGGGTGAGGTCATGGCTTGCAGAGACAGTAAAATAGCCTCCTGGCAACCGTTAGTAATAAGCACTTGTTCGGGCGACACCAGGCAGCCCGCATTTAACATACGCAGCGCAATTAAGCGCCGAAGCTCTAGGTTTCCCGGGTTAGTGGACATGCTTAAGGTGCGTTCAAACTGCTGCCGAAGTACTTTATTGCCGGAGGCTTTCAAGGCGGAACTGGGTTGGAATTTTGCGTGTGGCAAGGCCAGGTCAAAATGGGTGTGCTGCTCATTGCGAGTGTTGACAAAAATTTCGTCGATGGTGTCACTGATGTGCAAGCGAGCGGGTTGCAAGCTGCGAGCTTTGGGCGGTGCGGCGGGGCGCGGGCGAGGTTTCACGCCCACATAAAAGCCCGATTTTGCGCGCGCTTCAATGACCTGATGTTGCTCAAGTATTTGGTAGGCGGAGACCACAGTGGAAACACTCACATCAAGCTGTTTTGACATCAGGCGCACAGAGGGCAAGCGTTCACCTGGGCGAAATAGACCCTGGTTGATTTTATGGCGCAAATCGGTGGCAATGGTTTGATAAAGCATGAGACAGCCTGCAATGATGATGGCAATAGAGCCATTATCAATCTGTGCTGCTCATATATCAAGATAATTGTATCTGTATTGCTTTTGGCTATGCGCCTACACTGGGCTTAACATGACAAAGGAGCCCAATATGACTTTCCCAATTTACCAACTTGACGCATTCACGAGTAATTTGTTTGGCGGTAACCCCGCGGCGGTAATGCCACTTGAGAGCTGGTTGGCTGACGACAAGCTGCAATCTATCGCGGCTGAGAACAACTTGGCCGAAACCGCCTATTTTATTGCCGACTCTGGCGAAGCCGATTTTAACTTGCGCTGGTTCACGCCCACCAAAGAAATGGATTTGTGCGGGCATGCCACTTTGGCGTCTGCACACGTTATTTTTCATCAGCTGGGCTGGGAGAAAGACGAAGTTCTTTTTTCAACATTGAGCGGTATTTTGCGAGTGAGCCGTTCGAGTGAAGGGCTCACCCTAGACTTTCCATCGCGTCCGCCAGAGCTGAACGAGCCATCTCAAGCTCTGCTGGCGTCATTGGGAATCAAGGATTATTTGTACGCCGGCTACGCTCGAGACTGGTTAATTGAAGTGAGCAGTGAAGCGGAAGTGCAAACAATGACCCCAGATTTTCGCGCGCTGGCCAATGAAACTCAGCGAGCCGTGATTGTGACGGCGGCAGGCGATAAGGTTGATTTCGTATCGCGCTTTTTTGCACCGGAATACGGTATGGATGAAGACCCTGTAACCGGTTCGGCGCACTGCACTCTAGTACCATTCTGGGCTGAAAAACTGGCGAAAAACACCCTGAACGCGCGGCAGGTATCGGCAAGAGGTGGTGAGTTGCTGTGTCACATTGAAGCGGGCCGAGTCTTTATGACAGGGCAGTGCGTTGTATTTTTACAGGGAGAGGTCTTTTTGTAGTGTGAACGGGCATCACTTGGTGCCCTTTAGGCATCCTGCTATGATCGCAGTCTAGTTAACATTCAAGCTAAAACACTGGACAAAACCATGGCAAGTAAAATCGATATGCCTACCCAGGCTGAAGCACTACCTGGTCGCGATACAGAAATTCCACTAACCAATCGCCACTTTGTGAACGGCGAGCCTTTAAAAGGCCCCTTTGAGTCACCATTGCAGGGCGCGCTGTTTGGCTTGGGTTGTTTTTGGGGGGCAGAGCGTTTGTTCTGGTCTTTAGACGGAGTCTATACCACGGCCGTAGGCTACGCGGGCGGTTTAACACCCAACCCCACTTATGAAGAAGTCTGTTCTGGTTTAACGGGGCACAACGAAGTGGTTTTGGTGGTGTTTAACCCACAGCAAATCAGTTATCAAAATCTCTTGAAGTTATTCTGGGAGTCTCACAATCCCACCCAAGGTATGCGCCAAGGCAATGATCAGGGCACACAATACCGCTCTGGCGTTTATACCTTTAACGAAGCTCAAGCCGTCGAAGCACTAGCGCTTAAGAACGAATATGAAGTAACGCTGAGCGAAAAAGGTCTTGGCGCAATCACCACTGAAGTTTTACCGGCTCCGGCTTTTTATTACGCCGAAGACTATCATCAGCAATACCTAGCAAAGAACCCCGGTGGTTATTGTGGGCTAGGTGGCACCGGTGTTTGTTTCCGGCCTTAGGCCCTAATAGCCACTCCTTACATAGCCCTCACGGCCCGCACTGTTAATTCCATTACTTATTCGGAGACCTGCGTGAAATTCGACCAATACGGAAACAAAGACGGACGCTTAGTGGTGTATTTTCATGGTGCACCCGGCACTATAGAGGAGTGCGCTATTTTTGAAAGTCATGCTAAAGAGCATAATCTGAAGATGATTTGTTTTGACAGATTCGCTATAGACAGCACTGTGGATCGTGAAACGTATTTTTCAGATCTAGCCAAGGAAGTTCGCATTAAGGCTGATGGGGCTTCTGTGGATATCATTGGTTTTTCAATCGGCGCTTATGTGGCTCTTGAAGTGAGTGCGCTTTTACTGGATTCCGTTCGACATTTACATTTGGTTTCAGCGGCCGCACCTCTTAGCGGTGGAGATTTTATAGACAAGATGGCCGGTGGTTTGGTGTTTAAATTGGCAAAGGAGAAACCTTTTATTTTTTCCTTGTTAACACAATATCAGCGACTTATGGCTTACTTAATTCCCAGCGTATTGACCCGCATGCTCTTTGCTAGTGCCGAAGGAAAAGACAAGGCTCTGAGCAAGGAGGCCGGTTTTAAGAACTATATTACGCAAGTGCTCAGGCGCTGTTTTCTGAGTCGAAGTGAAGGCTACATAAGAGATGTTAAGTTTTACGTGGCATGGTCGAATAATCTGAAAAAGTTTAGCTCTAGCGCGACGCTTTGGCATGGCACAAGTGACAATTGGTCACCGTTTTCTATGGCGTCGTTTTTAAATGATGAGCTACCAGGGGCTACTAGTGTTGAGGCGATGGAAGGCTTGTCACATTATTCATGTTTAATTGAGTCGGCTCCGATGATATGTGGGCGGATAGGGAGGGCATCGTAGTTGTGTACGGGGTCAGAGTGTGTACGGGGTCAGAGTAAAAATCATCTATTACCTTAGTTGCTCGTGTAGGCCTAGCTTCTCCAAACTTATCAACAGAGAGAAATAAAGATATGAAATGCTCCGTATACATTGCAACAAGCGCAAACGGGTATATAGCAACTCTTGACGGAGGCGTTGATTGGCTACACACCGCAGGCAATGTGGACGCGGATATGGGGGCTAACCTAGACATGGGGTTTGGGGATTTTATTGCTTCCGTAGATTGTATGATTATGGGGCGCAAGTGCATGGAAGTGATTTCCAGTATGAATTTGTCTCCTGATCAATGGCCTTACGGTGATATTCATATCGTCGTTTTAAGTAAATCCATTACAGAGCCACCCAAAAACCTACAGGGTAAGGTTGAAATGTTTTCTGGTGATATACCTGAACTGGTTAATGCACTCGATGGCAAGGGCTTTAATCATGCTTATATCGATGGAGGTGCAACTATTACTTCATTTCTCAATCTTAAGCTCATTAACGAAATGACGATTACGAAAGCGCCGGTATTACTAGGTGAGGGCATTGCTCTTTTTGGCGAACTCAATAGTCAAATTAAACTTCAGGGGGCTGAAGCTACGGCATTTCCAAATGACTTTATCCAAATGAAGTACATAGTAAATTACTTATAGTAGGTAAAGGCACTTCATCGCTTGATTCAGCTAACGACTGCTTTTGGTGCAAAGTACAATGGATGGAATTCGGGGTGATAGTCTGTATCTGTCCCATAGCTGTTATTCTGCGCTCTATAAGATGACCATTCAATAGCAGCCAATACACTGAGCGGTCAGCATTCGAATTGATTGACCCACTAGAACTCCATGAAGAGTAAATTTTTCGCTGGGAACACTTATACCAAAAGACCAGAAAACGCGCAATGTCGGTATGATGTCAGGTAAAGTTCGTACCCGACATAGCTTAATCTGATGAATAATCATGGCTCACGAGTATTGAGGAAAACTTAATGATTCTTAAACAATTACGCATTAGCCAACACCTATCCCAAGAACAGCTAGCACAAATGTCAGGCTTAAGCGTCAGAACTGTTCAAAGGATTGAAAGTGGTCATAATGCTAGTTTTGAGTCTCTAAAATGTCTCTCCTCCGTGCTCGAAGTTGATATTGAAACCTTGAGCCAGGAGAAAATCATGATAAATAGAAACTCGGACAATTGGAAAAACTTGCCTTTTTGGCTCAAATGCTGGTTTGCCCTTAATTTTTTAAGCTTTCGCCCCTCACGAAATTCGGCGAAGAGAGTAGAAGTCATCTCACATATCTTCGGCTTTCTATTTTGTGCGCTTGGCATTGTCAGTGAGGCAGCGCTAGCAGGAGGATTAATTATGCTCTCGATTGCTTACTTGCTCTATTTGCTTACTTGGCAGGGGGATAGGTATGGCATTTGGTATGAAGGTGTTGAGGTGAAACGTACATAACAACCGGCTAATATCGCCTCATTCATGCTAGGTCAACCTTTTGCCTGCATCACCGTTATAAGTTCGCCTCAAAGCCGGATGTTGATGCTTTTTGTTGGAATTGCCGATAGGTCAATAGCGTCGCTTAATGGCTGTGGGTTCAACCGGTCGCAGCAACACACTGACTAAATCTATCAGCTGGTGTTTCATAATCCAAGGTTTTCCTTGGTCGCTCATTTAATTGTCTAGCAATGGAATTTAGCTTCGCTTGTGAGTGGGCAGCAAGGTCTGTGCCTTTGGGAAGATACTGCCGTAACAGTCGATTCGTATTTTCGTTTGATCCTCGCTGCCATGGAGATTGAGGGTCACATAAGTAGATCTGAATGTCTGTCGAAATTGTAAACTGCTTATGGTTGTGCATCTCACAACCTCTATCCCACGTCAGCGATTTGTAGAGTTCACTCGGCAGCTTTTTCGACTGCTTGATCAGTGCGGCTATAACAGTCACTGACTTTTTGTTCGTTAGCTTAACTAGCATGACGTAACGTGAATGACGTTCAACCAGAGTTGCTACGTAACTATTGCTACAGCCCTCAATTAGATCGCCTTCCCAGTGACCAGGTATGGCGCGATCTTCAACTGAAGCGGGTCTCTCGCTAATACGCACAGCGTCAACTATCTTGCCCTGTCCCAAGCCTTTACGGCTGGAATGCTTCGACCTGCGTTTAACTCGTTGTGTACGCAAACACTGAACAAGCTCCTTCTTCAAAGCTCCGCGCGCTTGTATATAGAGTGTTTTGTAGATCGTTTCATGTGACACGTAAAAGCTCTCTGGCAAGTATGTTCTTTTCAGCCAGCCTGATATTTGCTGAGGTGACCACTGCTCTTTGAGCTTCTTGGCAACTATTCTGCTCAAAGGTTTGTTAGATAATAGCTTACAAGGTTTTGGTCTTTTTGCTCGCTCCCATGCGGCCTTGTCAGCTTTGCTGGCGCGATAATCATGACAGCCGCCGTTACGATTAATTTCACGGCTAATTGTGGAGGGGGAGCGAGCGAGACGAACAGCTATCGATCGGATGCTTTCTTTGGCGACCAGGCCTCGAGAGATTTCCTCTCTCTCAGATAGTGACAAGCAGTTTCTGGATCGTTTTCTCTCTGGCGGCCGGATACCACCAGTTTCGGCGATGACACGCTCGATGGACGAATGAAACCTACCAAATAGACGAGCGATATCTGCGAGGGACTCACCTTTTTGATAGCGGTCCCACATCAAAGATCTTTGTTCTGAGGTGTAAATTGTCCGTTTTCTTCGTTTCATAGCTACGCTTTCTCCTCGTACGAAGATTATAGCGTTGCAATCACCGGTTGAACCCACAGCACGTTAGCGACCGAAGCCGCTCACGTGCTTAATGTCTCAAATCTCTATACTTTCGGACATTTCGAGGGCGTCATCGACCTCTACTCCTAAATACCGAACAGTGCTTTCAAGCTTCGTATGTCCCAGTAATAATTGAACAGCTCGAAGATTCTTGGTCTGCTTGTAAATGAGCGTGGCTTTGGTTCGCCTCATCGAGTGAGTTCCATAGAGCGATGGATCAAGACCTATCATCTTCACCCAGTTTTTAACCAGTCGGGCGTATTGCCTTGTGGATATATGAATTGAATTCTGACAGCGATTGGGAAACAAATAACTTTCAAATTTCAGGCCGGATTGATTAATCCAGTTCTGTATCGCTATCCTCGTTTGCTCTGTGATTTCAAATTGAACAGGCTGGTGGGTTTTCTGTTGCATAACCATGGCTCGACTGTTGATTGAGCCACCTGTTGATATATCTCGAATACGAATCTTAACTAGGTCGCAGCCACGTAATTTACTGTCTATAGCGAGGTTAAACAGTGCAAGGTCTCGGACTTTCTTAGAAAGCTGTAATCGGACACGTATGGACCATATTTCTTGTTTTTTAAGCGGTGGCCGTTGGCCAATGAGTTTCCCCTTATTCCAAGGTGTGTGTGGTGTTGATGCCGTGAGTGAGTGATACATGACTAGCCCTCCAATTGGGGTGAGGGACTATAATCTTCCTATGGTTGGATGGCTGCTATCGATTCAACAGCCGACATAGGCCTGATTTTTAACATTTTCGTGCTAGCTGACCCTTTTCCGCCATTTTTAAACGCCGTTACTTTCTCTCACAAGCAGACACTGGAAGATTGTTTTGGCCTTTTATACCCAAAATCAGTAGCCTGTGGCTCTATATCTAGGAAAAATGTTCGTAACTTGCTGAATTATATAGGGCTGTTTATTGTTCAAGGGAAAAAACCGAGCAAGTTTTATCAGCCATAGGCTTATTTTGTCAGAGAAGCTAAAGTGCGTTAGGGTTCTAACTTATTGAAAAATATAAACGTCTATGAGTAGCTAGTAAGCAGACAGCTATTGTTCAACGGGCCATCTAAATATAAGGTCATTGGCTCTTGAATAAATTGCTATGCGCCAGGAGTATAATGTGATTAATGGTTATCGAATAAGTTCCAATCAGAGTGAAATGGATGTTGAGTCGATCCATAAATCTATATCGCAATCCTACTGGGCTAAAGGCATTCCTATTGAAACATTGAAGAAGGCCATTGATAATTCTCTTTGCTTTGGAGTATTCAATAGTGAAGGATCACAAGTCGGTTTCGCGCGTATGATCACAGATTCAGCTACTTACGCTTATCTAGCAGATGTCTACGTTCTTGACGAGCATCAAGGTAAAGGTATAAGCAAATTGCTCATGCAAGAAATAATGTCTCACCCAGATTTGCAGGGGCTTAGAAGAATGACTCTTGCAACCCTTGATGCTCATGGACTCTATGAAAAATATGGGTTTTCGGAGTTGGCAAAACCTGAAATATTCATGGAAAACTGGGACCCGGAAGTATATAAAGATTCATGACAACGCCAATCAAAATAACCCACGCAAAAAAACACGCGGACTGGGCCTCTCTACCGCCTGCCTTTATTGGCGGCGTTACAAATGTCTGTTTTTTTTCTGAGCCCTCAACTACCTAATGTCCCTTAATGGCACAAAACACCGGCTTTGGTTGCTGAGGATAAGCCAGAGTGGAGTGCATTAGCCCCCTTGATCAATATATTCCGCCAGTATTGGAAAATTACTCATATATCCGTTCGGCTTTCGAAAAATACGGTTAATACTGTTAGCATTCTTTGATGATTAACGTTAGCAGCTAACACAAACCCTTTGAGCAAAAGGCGAGTTCGGTGAAGCAGTCCACACTCTCCCCCTGTCGTAGTTAACCCTGTGGTCCGATCCATTGCACACTGCCCCTCGAAACAATTAACGCTATCCGCTAACACTTACTAAAATAAGCCTTCGATTGATGCTAGTATTCTAGATGAAGGCTCTCTATAACAATTTCATTTTTGGAGGTGCTCTGACCTTTCTCCCAAAATTCGCACCATGACCTCGATGAGATTTCCAGCGGATGATTAATCAAGACAGTCGTTCGACTGAGTGTGGTGGGGTGAATTAGTGATTCGCAACGCACAGGCTGGTATAAAATTGGCGCCCAGTGTTCCGGTGATTTCAGGCTAACTTCGTCCACTGAAAGGAGTAGAGCAATGGCCTGATTTCAAATATAGGGAATTTTTCTGTCTGCGAAAGTTAAGTTGCCAATACCTATTGAATAGTAACTTTTGCTAATTTGGTGGCTGATTTGTGTGTCTTTAGTCGCCTGTAGTGTTCCGTATTTATCTACCACGATTAATGAGTCTGATTTGCCAGAGCTTTGTAGTGGGCTATTACTGAGGTAATGCTTGAAGGTTTTTCTTGATTAGGTTGGGGAGGCTCAATCCCTTCCAGACGAAGACTGGCCCGGTAATTGGCAATGCGGTTTTTGTCGATTGATGTTTTTTTTGATGCCAGTGATGCCGTTTTATTGAAGGGTGCCATTGTTTGTGGTCTCCTTGTTGGTGGGGCAAATTGTACCATATTGCAGGGTGGAATGAGAGCGCAAGTGGTTATTTTGCTTCTAGCCCTCAGGGATAAAAGTAACTGGGTGACAATTTCGATAAAGCACAGTATAGGGGGGATATTACAAGGTTGAGTTAGTATTTCAAGACTGGGGTTTTATCTAGTTCAGTCGTTAGACTGACCGTTTTTTAATACACTAGCAATTCGCATCACGCATCCGATTAAGGTAAATCTTCCGCCACAAAATCTTGTCGTTTATGGACAACCGCTAGTACGTAATTGTGCTTGTCACATACTTCGTACATTACGCGATAGGAATAGATGTGCAGCTCCCTAATAGCAGGGTCGCCAATCTCGGGCACCACTTTGCCAATTTGAGGTAGCTCAGACAGCCGCAGAGTCTTATCGACAATATCCTGAGTGACCTTTTTTGCGTAATGTTTTGAATCCTCCGCAATAAAATCATGGATATGACGCAGATCGGCTTTGGCGTGATCCGACCACTTCACCATGAATCGATCTCACGTTTGAGGTTTTCAGCATCAGTCACACGGCCATTTACTACATCGTCTTGGCCTTTACGAACTTTATCTAGAACATAGAGGCGATACATAATCTCTTCCATATCCGCATTGTCGGGCAGTTGGTTAATGGTATTTAAAGCATCTTGTTTAGTGGCTTGCATGGATAGGTTCTCCGAGTCTTGGCGTTAGCCAATTTAATGAGCTATTCGGCGGGAGACAGATTGCGTCCGTTCTCGTACTTGTTAGTCACCTTGTTAGCGGGTCAAATTATACCATATGCGTACTGTGGCGCGAGAGTTCAAATGGCAGGACAAAGGCTATTTGGATGTAAATTCGAGTGTGTTAGTTGTGTGCTAAATACCACTGCTAATGTGCTGTAAGTCATTGATTTATCAACTACGGTTTATGATGAACAGGTGCCGTAAGTAATTGATTTAAATGAATATGTAGTGTCTAGATTGAGCCTACGAACCGAGCGGTCGAAGGCGGATGGCCGCCCCGTTCGAATCCTTCCGAGTGCACCATATGTTTAAAGGGCTAGTGGGCTAATTGCCACTAGCCCTTTTTATTTTTACCAAAATATTCTCCCCAGTCCTCTTATCTTCAGTTATAGAAGTAAAAAAATCACGTTTTTGTTTTTGTGCTGGCGATCAGATTGGCCAGAAATTGTGTGAAGGGAAGTATGTTTTCGTTAACGCTAGCGGATTCTAGGGCTTGCATATACTCCGTGCGTTGTTCGACAGGGATGATAGTCCATGGGTAACCACCGGCCGCCATCATCACATTCATGAGAAAGCGGCCTGTGCGGCCATTACCATCCATGTAGGGATGAATATAGACAAAGATAAAATGCCCTAGAACGATCCGTACCGCAGGGTGTTCTTCGTTTTCTATGAGTTCGAAGAGTGTTGGTATTAATTCTCTGACCGCATCCCATTTAGGTGGGGTATGCATTGACTGGCGGATGTAAACGGCCTGGTTACGATAACCGGCTAAGTCAGAGGCTTTAATAATGCCAGCGGCTACGCTTGGGGTGAAGAGGGCTCGATACCACGCGGGGCGGTCTTTGCGGCCAACTTGTCCGGGGTCTTCTTGGTTAAGCACTTTTTTTATACTTTCTTTTACCGCTTGAAACGCCTCCCAATAACCTCTGGCGGCAAGGGCATTTCTGTGTTCTCGGTCTTCATTAGAGGTATCAGGGCTCCAATTGCCATCTTTAACTTTGTTAATTAACTCTTCGCTAACACGGTAGCCCTCAATGGAGAGTGAGTGGTACGCATCACTGGTATAGAGTTCGTCGAGTTGGTTGAGGTAGGTATCAGTTTCTGTAATGGAAGCGGGTGCTTCGGGAAAGTGTTCAATGATGATTTCCCTGTGTTTCATCCAAAGGAGTTTTAAGCGGTTAACGGTTGGGGATGATTCCTTTTGCCCAAATTCGATGGGTGGTTGTTCTTTAAAGGGGTCAACAAGTGAGATCTCATGGCCAATACCATTCATTGTTTCAACGATAGTCTCTGCCAAATCATTTCGGCCGATATTGATAAAGGCTCCAGCTATGCGGCCAGCAATAGTCGTATGGTTACCTTCGAGCAGTTTGCGTAGGATATCGGTGACGTCAGTAATGGTTGAGAAGGCCGCACGTATATCTAATGGATTAGCTGTGTATTGCCTAGGTGTGCAGGCAATCAGTGCTGCTGGAATGCTCATGGCACGTAAACCCTCTAACTCTACAATATCCTCTTTACTAGGAGGATTGAGGCGTGCATCAAAGATGGAAGTGTCGTGCAATAGTTTGGTGGGTTTATTGCCACCTTTCGGTGAGCGTATGAGTAATTGTTTGGGAACCGTTAGGTTACCGACATGTAGGCTGATCGATTGTTCGGGTGTAAGGCACCATTCTTTACCAAAGCGTGCATTGCAGTAGTCGGCACAAAACCCCCAAAAGGACGTGTACCAAGCAGTGCTCTCCCCTATGGGTTCATCAGGACGTGAGCAAATATACCAGCCCCTCATGACTTCCTTGAGAAAACCATTCTTTAATAGGCGTTCTTTAACGGATCTTGTGAGTTGATCGCTTTTAATGGCAACAATGCCTTGGCCTTGAAGTTTCTTCAAAACGTTTAAGGCCTGAGCTAATTTTACCTGTGGTGACGCCATATGAAGCCCGCTTTCTATAATGCCTATTTTTAGGTTTTACAGCTTAGCTATTTTTAGGTTTTAGTGTCAATTCATTTTTAGGTTTTAGTGTTTTGTTGTTTATAGGTTTTATTGTTAATTCTTGTCGCAGTAGAGCTTGATATTGCCGAATTTCAGAGCGGTGTTAGGCCATTTGGATAGGCTATTTCAAGGTTACTTGTATCTGTATTAACCAATGGTTTTATGCAGCCATAGTTGGCCTACTTCATTCTGGCAGTGTTGCTCTTAGGGTGAAAATAGTTACCAAAATACCTATCCGTAACTTATATAAAACAAGGACTTACCTTAAGGGGGAGGTCTTTTTTTTGCCTGGTCCAAAAGCGTATCCAAAAATAATTGCTATTTTGTCGCCCCTACGTCTTCGAGGCTTCCAGATCTCTCTAAGTTCGGGCATAGAGCTTCGCTAATAACTTATAACGATACTATGAGCCAGAGTTGGTTTTATGTGTGAGTCGCTAGATATGGCGCGCAGCGGGTTCTATGTTTGGGAAAATCGAGGGCTCTGATAAGATGGGCAGTACTTGTATAGGCGTCTCAATGGGGATTGCGTGATCGTGTTTGCACCATCAAGTTTTTATTGTGCCGAAACTGTATTTAAATTGTATTTTCTATAAATTCTATCGAACTCACCGCTTGCTTCTAACTGCCTATACATTGCCCGAAACTGTTTAACCAAATGATCGGGGGTTCTTTTGCTCAGCGCTAGATACAACTTTACATTCTCGGATTTAAATTTAAACTTTTTTTTGAAGTTAAGTTCTGGCTTGAGTCCTAGCTTCCGAATATTTTGGGAAAAATTCACATCGGAAAGCGCAATGAGATCAACTCGACCAGAAAGTAACATTTTAATAGCCTGTACTCCCTGCGGCACTGATTCCAGTTTATCTCGCTTTATACCTCTATTAAGTAGGTAATCTTCCGTGTAGTAATCGGATATGGTGGCGATCTGGTATCGATTGGCGTCGTCCAGAGTTTTCAATTGAATGTCGTCCCGAGTGCTTAGCGCGATCAAGTATCCATTTAGGGAATGAACTGGGCCTATCCAATGAAAAAGGGACTCTCGTTCCGGGCTTCTAACCAGTGAAAAAATAAGGGTGTTTTCACGACTTAAAGCCATTCGATAAGCCCTGCGCCATGGGAGCAATTGAATCGGTACTAGCTGCCCGCTGGCGCTTAACATCGTTTTAGCAATTTCAACGGACAGGCCTTTCAATTTCCCGTCAGAGCTGTCTCGGTAATTGAGAGGGTACATTTCCTCCGTGACTACTTTTAGTGGTTCGGTCGCCGAAGGCGCCTCGCTTAGGAGGCAGAATAAAAAACCTATCAGAATTAGGGTGGTTTGATTGCGGCGCATAGACTTTGGTTTTCACCATCTCCCGTTGGTCTCATTCTAGAGTTGAACACGAGAAGTATAGTCTAGAATAAGCCTCCGCTGTTGCGACTAATGCATACACCTAGTTCAGGGAGGGGCGGCAATCCACTCGAGTGCACTTTCGGTGCTGCGAGAACAACCTCCTCCAAGCCAAATTCCGAGTCTGCAGTTAATGCTGGTGTACTGATCGCGCTCTCCCTATGACTCTTCGTGCTCTGGGGAAATATTTGGAGCCTAAATGCAATATATAATATTAGAGCTATCAGTTTTTGCTAGAAACCACGAATGAGCCGTTAAGGATATGGACCAAATGAAGTCGATAGTAAAGCCGGATAGGAATAAGCGTATATCGATTACATTTTTGTCCAGCGGGTAATGGACGTGTTAGTAGCATTAAGAAAATTTTTGATCGGCATTCGAGGTGCTACAGCTAAAATGCTTACGGTATGATGAGCTTAGTCAACGAGTGTAGTTGAGTGGTTATGGTTACGGTCTTACGTTTCGCGCCCGAAAAAACCCGAAGCCCTTGTGTGGCTGGACTTATAGTTTAGTTTTCGGATAAGGAATGCAAGGCATATAACTTTATCTCTCACGCCGTGCCGTAAATCTCATGCACCAATGGGTATCGAGGCTATGCAATAATAGTTTCGGCATTTATCGCTTGGTTCCTGCCGTTTACTTTGCCGTGATAGAGGGCCTTGTCGGCTTGATTGATAATGTGGCTCTGAGTTTCGCCTTTCCCTGTGGTGCTGTAGAAACCCAGGGTGACGGTTAGCGGGGTGGGTTTGTCATTTTCATAGGGGATGTTAAGAGCTTCTACTTGGCTGCGAAATTTTTCTGCTGCGATTGCGGCCGACTGTTCGTCGGTGTCTCTAAGGATAATTACAAACTCTTCCCCGCCAAAACGTGTGACGGTGTCTTGGCCAGCGCGAGTATTTTTGCTTAGCGTGTTGGCAACCGTGGCCAGAATCTTATCGCCGGCGGGGTGGCCATTAATGTCATTGTAGAGCTTGAAATTGTCTACATCTACAATCATCACAGTGAGTTTTTGTTGGGTTCTACCGCAGAGCAGTAGTTCGGTGCTGAGCACACGCTCCATACCACGGCGGTTATACACGCCGGTAAGTGAGTCGTGTTCGGCGAGCGCTAAAAGGCTCTTTTGTTGGCGTCTCTTCATGTTTTCAAATTGAAGGGAGACCGCCATCGCAACGGCGCTGGATCCAATGAGCCAAAATACTTGTGAGGCAAGTTTGCCCTCTTGCCAGGGACTAAAGCTGAGGTCTAGATTTGTAGGTTGCCAAAAATAGAGTGCTATCCAAGCGAAACTCCAGAAAATTATGGTTCCCAGCGCCGAGTGGAAGGTGCCAATTAACATAAGGCCAAATGGCAGCACGGTAACAACGGGGGTATACTGGCTGTCAATCCCACCTGAAATAACCACCATGGGTAGCAGTATCAAATTAATCACTACCGCGAGAATAATGGGGCTGTAGCTCTCCCAATAACCTCGCTTGAACGCCGCCCAAAGAGCCAGAAATATTGATGCGTTAAGAACGCCGAGAAAGGTAAATATTTCAGGTAATTCAGACACCATTGGGCGCACAAGGGTGACGAAGATAGTAACCAGAGAGATAATCAGTGTGATCTTCATAGTTACTTGTGCGGTGTGCGTAATTTCTTCTACTGACCGAGGAGGGCTGCTTTCAATTATGTTGAGACGACTGAGCATACTGAGCATAGTGTTGCGTTCCTTGCTGGCTCTGCGATTGATCGCTAGGTCACTTTGTGTGTAATCATACAATACTGGAAACTTTCCAGTAATTGAAGGGGCGACCCTGCAGATTACTTAGCTAGGATACCTATAGACCCTAGAGAAATACGACAGCTTACCCTGGGGAAGATCGTAAATTTCTCGTGGGGTAAGGTCGATGTGGCAATACCTTAAAAATTTATAAATTTAAGTATCCATTTCGCCATTAAAATATCGTCCAAAGATTGTCCTAAGGAGGCCAGCCCTGTTTCAATCACCTCGTGCGGTATACGGTCACGGCGAAATTCCATTAAGTCATTGGAATAGGACTTTGAGAATTCAGGATGACCCTGAACGCTCAAAAAACACTGGCCTACGCTGTACATATAGTTTGGACAAAAATCACTTGCGGCTAGCACTTCACTGTTTTTGGGTAATTTAATGACTTGGTCTTGATGGCTCACCAACAGTTTTATATCAGTAATAGCAGGCTGCATCCATTCACTTTGCTTGGCGACTTTATTGACCGATACTCCTACACCCCAACCTTTATCTGACTTTGCTACTTGGCCACCCAGCGCCTTGGCAATAATCTGATGTCCAAAACAAATACCCACTAGCTTAATGTTTTCCCGATACAAGACGTTCACAAAATTCATGAGATCTTTAATCCAAGGCAAGTCATCTTCCGCCCCATGACGACTGCCAGTGGTGACATACCCATCAAAAGCGTGAATGTCGTCTGGGTATTCTCCTTCAATTACATTGAAAACATTCAATTCAACTGAGTCGTCTACTTGCTTAAACAGTTCTACAAACATAGTCGGGTAATTACCATGCTTGACCTGTAGGCTGTCTGTTACAGAATCACATTGTAAAAGTGCTATCTTCATTTTTTGTCTCTCTACTGACAAAACCCTAGCCGAGGCTAAAGTTCTCCTCGCACAGCATTTTTAAACAGCTGGCTGTACTCGGCTGCGGTAAAGGCAATTGGGTTACCCCCTGCGGTGGGATCTTCTATCGCCATTCGTCCCACAAGTTCAGCTTGTTCAGCATCTATGCCTATGGCCGCTAATGAATGGGGGATATCCAGTTGTTCACGTAAATCCAGCACCCATTGTAAGAAGGCTTCAAAGCTGCCCTCAAGGCCGATATAAAGGGCTAAGCGAGAGAGCTTTTCCGCAATTACGGTTTGATTCGCTTTTAGTACATAGGGCATCAAGATGGCATTGAGCATGCCATGGTGGGCATCGTATAAAGCCCCTAGCGGATGCGCGAGGGCGTGCATGCCGCCAAGACCACGCTGAAAAGCCGTAGCGCCCATTGAAGAAGAAACCAGCATTTGCATTCTGGCATCAAGGTTTGAACCATTGGCCACGGCTTGAGGTAGGAATTGTTTTACCAAGCGAATGCCTTCGATCGCTATACCTTCTGCCATGGGGTGGTAGAAGGGCGAGCAATACGCCTCGAGGTTGTGAGACAAGGCATCCATGCCGGTGGCTGCGGTGATTTTCGCCGGTAGGCCTATGGTTAATTCTGGGTCAAGTATGACGATTTCAGGTAATATTTTGGGATGGAAGATGATTTTTTTAACATGATTATCATCGTCGGTAATTACCGCAGCACGACCCACTTCAGAGCCTGTGCCTGAAGTGGTCGGGACAGCAATAATTGGGGCGATGCCAGACTCGATAGCCTTACTCCAGTTATCACCCACATCTACAAATGACCATAAATCCGCACTCTGGCCAGACATGAATGCAATAGTTTTCGCCGCGTCTAAAGCTGAGCCACCACCAAAGGCAATCACTCCATCGTGCTTGCCTTCACGAAAGGCTACCACACCATCGTTAACGTTTTTGCCGGTAGGGTTGCCTTTGATATTACTAAACAAACGACAATCTAGGCCCGCTTCTACGCAGGCTGCAAGTGCATCAGTCACCATGGGCAAAGCGGCTAGGCCAGGGTCGGTCACCAACAATGGCGAATTCATACCTAAGGTTTTACAGGCATCGGCTAATTCGGAGATACGACCAATACCTGCACGTACTGCTGTCGGATAATTCCAGTTAGTTGTAAATTGAGAAAGTGTCATAACAGGCTCCGCCTATGGCAGTTTAATATGGAAAGATTTTGGACGAGTTAGATAGTCATAACCCAAAGATGAAAGCGTGCAACCTTTGCCGGAGTTTTTCACTCCAGTCCACGCCAAAGCTGGGTCAAGGTAATCACAGCGATTAATAAAGAAAGTGCCTGTTTCTAGACGCTCTCCGATAGCAATACCAACTTCGATATCCGATGTGAACACACTGGCGGTTAAACCAAATTCACTGTCATTCATTAGCGCAATAGCCGCTTCATCATTGCTGACTTTTTGGATGCCGACCACAGGCCCAAAAGACTCTTCTTGCATGATGCGCATTGTGTGGTCAACGCCGGTTAACACTTGTGGGGCAAGATAAGGTGTGTCACTTTTTGCCATAGCAAAGTCACTGGCATCAATATGAGCCACCGCCCCTTGTGCTAGCGCGTCCTTCACTTGAGCTCTAACAAACTCAGCGGCGCTGGTTTTTACCACCGGCCCTAAAGTTGTTGCCTCTTCATCAGAGCGACCCAAGACGTAGCTTTTTACCAGTGCCACCGCTTTTTCAACAAATTCATCATAAACAACTTCATGCACGTAAATACGTTCTATTCCACAGCATGATTGGCCGGAGTTAAAGAAGGCACCATCAATCGCGGTGTCTACAGCTTGGTCAATATCTGCATCAGCACGAATGTATGCGGGGTCTTTGCCGCCTAACTCTAAGCCGATACCTTTAAAGGTGCCCGCAGTCGCTCTCTCCACCATTTCGCCGCCAGCAACAGAACCGGTGAAAGCGACATAGTTCACCTTATCAGAGGCAATGATGCTTTCTGTATCAGCATGGGAAAGATGTAAGTATTGGAATACACCCGCAGGTAAACCTGCTTTTTCGAAAGATTCCACCATACGCTCTGCACACAATGGCGTTTGTGCAGAATGTTTAAGCACCACGGCATTACCCGCCATAAGTGCAGGCATCACCGCATTTACAGCCGTCATGAATGGGAAGTTCCATGGCGCAACAACAAACACAACACCCAAGGCCTCACGTTTGATATAGCGGGTAAATCCGGTTTTTTCTTCAAGTTGAAGCGATTTTAATGCGTCTGGCGCGGCCCCTATCATGTAGCGAGCACGCTCTTCATAACCGCCCACTTCACCCAGACTGTAGCGAATAGGGCGTCCCATTTGCCAGGTTAATTCATTGGCGATGAGCTCTTTATTTGCGACAAAGGCATCTACTGCGGCCGAACAAACCTCAGCGCGCTCCGCCACGCTTTTAGTCGCCCAAGCTTGCTGAGAAGCCTTTGCATGAGCTAGGGCCTGGGTGATTTTGTCCGCATCTGCCAGGGGGCGCTCAACATACACTTCACCATTAATGGGTGAGATGGTTTTTAACATCTTGCTCATATTTTCTACCTGTATTCTTATAAAGCGCCATTTTGGCAAACAATGCGGTGTTGAGTTTTTCTAAAACATCTTGGGATCGGAAAAAATTTAACCTCAATAATTTATAGGGGTTAAATAATTTCAAAATATCTTTCCATTTCCCAATCAGTGATATGGCGGCGAAATTCTCTTTCTTCCCATTCGCGTGTCGCGGCAAAATGATCGACAAAGCCTTCGCCAAACAAGGCTTTTGCCGCAAGAGAATGTTTTAGTCTTTGTGCCGACTCCCACAAGGTGCGAGGTAGTGCTAGCTCTGGGGCATGCTTTTGCTCATAAGCATTACCTTTCACCTGCGCCTCAGGTTCTAGTTCATGCTCAATACCATAAAGGCCTGCTCCTAGTGCTGCCGCTAGTGCCAAGTAGGGGTTAGCATCGGCTGAACCTAAGCGGTATTCCACTCGTTGAGATTTTGCTGATCCCGGAATCACCCGCAAGGCTGTGGTTCTATTCTCCACCCCCCAAGTTGCATCTGTCGGCGCCCAAAAACCTGGAATTAAACGGCTGTAGCTATTCACCGTGGGTGCAAACATAGCGAGCAGTTCGGGCATTAGACGTTGCTGACCAGCGACAAAATGAAGCTGGGTTTTACTCATGTTGTGTTTGTTATTGGCGTCATAAAAAGCCGAGCTGCCATCAGCACTATTCTTCAAAGACAGATGAATATGGCCACTCTGGCCCGGATAATCACCTGACCATTTCGCCATAAAGGTAGCCATCATATTGTTACGTTGTGCCAATACCTTCATAAAGGTTTTAAAGAGTGCGGCTCTATCGGCCGCTTTGGTTGCATCGCCAACCGCCAATGCTGCTTCAAGTACACCTGGGCCGGTTTCTGTATGCAGGCCCTCAATGGGAAAGTCCATTAGCTCACTCATTGCCATGATTTTATGATAAAGCTCGCTGTGAACTGAGTTGCGAATCACCGAATATCCAAAAAAATCAGGGGAAATTGGTTTTAAGTTACGAAAGCCTTTTTCACGAATTGAGTCTGGGGTTTCATCAAACATAAAAAATTCATATTCGAGGGCCGCAAAAGCATCAAAGCCCATGGCTTTGCCCTTTTCAATGACTTTGCGCAAGGTGCCGCGCGGGCAAACCTTTTCAGCCTCATCAACAAATTCTGAGATGAATAGTAGTTGCCCGGGTTCGTCGACAATGTCGCGACAGGTATTAGGCAAAATACGTACGGGTGCATCTGGGTAGCCAGTGTTCCAACCTGTTACCTTGCCGTTATCATAAAGCTGGTCTTTAGAATCCCAACCCAAGACCACATCACAAAATGCAAAACCACCCTCCAACGAAGAGAAGAACTTTTCTTTGCTCATGTATTTGCCGCGCATGATACCGTCGATATCAAACAATCCGACCTTCACATGGCTTAAATTACGCTCATCAACAATGCGTTTCGCATCTTCGATTGTCTTCACATCTTTTGCATTCAACATAATGTTGTGCTCTTGTTCGATTTGAATTCATTAATCATTAGTAGATTTAAGCTAGTTCAGTTCAGCTTCCGCATTCGCAATGGCTTCAAACTCTTCTTCTGGTGCCTGTGCGACCAAATGGTGACGACTGTAAAAGAAGAAATAAGCCACCATAATGCCGTAGAAAACCGCAGACCACATAGCCGCTTCGCGACTTACTAAGAAGGTTGAGATGAAGGCGATTACCGCGAGCACACAAGCGATACCGGAGGTAAAAACCCCTCCTGGCGTTTTATAGGGGCGCACTAGGTCAGGTTCTTTTATACGCAAAATTATGTGTGAGAATGTCATCAAGGCATAAGACAAGGTTGCACCGAACACAGCCACGGTAATCATCAGGTCACCTTCACCGGTTAGAGACAACAAGAACCCTAAAACACCTGGAATGATCAGCGCTAAGGTCGGCACTTTACGTTTACCCGTTAAAGACAAGAAGCGGGGTAAATAGCCGGCACGAGAAAGGGCAAACACCTGACGAGAGTAGGCGTAAATAATTGAGAAGAAACTGGCTATCAGGCCTGCAAGGCCGACAATGTTGACTAGGGTTGCCACCAGAGAATTTTCGCCATAGACCGCTTGCAGTGCACCAACTAAAGGCGCTGCATGATCTTTCATTAAATCGGCACTTGAACCGCCAGGCGCTAAAACTAACACCAGACCGGCAAAGACAAGTAAGATCGCCATGGCCGTAATAATGCCTTTAGGTAAGTCTTTGGTTGGGTCAGTAGCTTCTTCCGCGGCTAGTGGCACACCTTCAACGGCTAGGAAAAGCCACATAGCAAAAGGAATTGCGGCCCAAATACCGATATAACCTTGAGGTAAAAAAGCACTAGAGCCTATTGCGGCAGAATTAACAGAAATATCCATCAAGTTAGCGACATCGAAATAAGGGATCATACCAAGTACAAAAACGATAATAGCGAGCGCTGCAATTGAGGTAATCACTAACATGATTTTTAAGGCTTCACCGGCACCCAATAAATGGATGCCAACAAAGATCACATAGAACGCTGCATATACGCTGGCGCCATCCCAGCCAAATAACTCGTTACAGTAACCGCCAATAAAAACAGCAATCGCGGCAGGCGCAATGGCATATTCGAGCAAAATAGCGGTGCCGGTTAAGAAGCCTCCGGTGCGACCTAGTGCCCGACGAGCATAACTATAGCCTCCGCCGGCAGTGGGTAAGGACGACGAAAGTTCTGCAAGAGATAGCACCATACAGCTGTACATGATCGCCATAATAATAGTCGCGATGAGCATGCCGCCGAAACCGCCTTGCGCCAACCCGAAGTTCCAGCCCGCAAAGTCCCCCGATATAACGTAAGAGACCCCCAGGCCCGCGAGTAAGATCCAACCCGCTGCGCCTTGCTTGAGCTGCCTTTTCTGAAGATATTCCTGGGCTACGGAGTCGTAAACGGGCACGCTATTACTCTCTGACATCTTGCTATTCCTTTTTATAATTATGGTGCTGGCAAGTTAACTGGACTAGGGACGTAGCTGGACCATATGATGGACCCAGGTCATTGGTTTTACTTGTAGTGAGTTCTTCCTTCGTGTCCAAAGCGTCATACTTAACTTAACACTACCCATTATTGTTATCTATGTCATTAAGTGTGAACCAAGTGATAAACGTGAGATTTTGGGAAAATAAGTGCATGGATTATACAGTAGCAGTAGGGCAGGCCTGGCTTGAGTACCGGAAGCAGCTTCTTGCATTTATCCGTGTCAGAGTAGAGACGCTTGAAGACGCAGAAGATATTTTGAATGAGGTGTTTTCGAAGCTGGTAAAGGTTGCTAGTGAGAATAAATACCCGGGTAATCTTGCTCCGTGGCTATACCGGGTTACTAAGAATAGTATTGTGGATTATTACCGTTCTAAAGAGTGTATTGAACAACTGCCAGAAGATTTGGCGGAAGAGCATGAAAAGGCGGATGCCATTAAGGTGATTTCAAGGTGTTTGCTACCCATGATTCAGGCCTTGCCCGAAAACTACCAGCAGCCCTTAATGCTTTCTGAAATTGAAGGGCAAAAATATAAAGAGGTTGCGAGTGAGCTGCATTTAAGCTTGTCGGCGGTGAAGTCCCGAATTTTGCGAGGTAGGAAATTACTCTATGGCAGTATTCTCGCTTGCTGTGAGATAAGACGCGATAATCGCGGGAAAGTAGTCGACTATGAGGTAAAGTCGGGCAGCTCTTGCGGTGATTGTCTCGGTTAAACTATTTTGCATCCTTTTGCCAATTTCCCCGTTATTACATGTGACGAATCGCCTTTCAGCGGTTTGCACAGTAATATTTAACGAGGAAACTCTGATGAAGCGTATGCACATACACATTGCCGTTAATGACTTATCGGAAAGTATTGGCTTTTACTCAACAATTTTTGGTTCAGCTCCCACAATAAAGCGTGAAGACTACGCAAAGTGGAACCTAAGAGACCCTAAAGTCAACTTCGCCATTTCTCTACGAGACGGTCTCTGTGGTATGAATCATCTAGGGATACAAGTTGATTCAGAACTTGAGTTACAAGAAATAGCACAACGCCTTGAAAGCGCGGAAATCAATTACTCTAAACAGGAAGGCACGTCCTGCTGCTATTCTCACTCCAATAAACATTGGGCATTAGACCCACAAGGAATTGCCTGGGAGTCCTTTCGTACATTAAGTGATACCCCTGTTTTGGGTGGCAATTCTGAGGTCAGCACAAAGGAATCTTCCTCATGCTGTATTCCGCTGAATAGGAACCAGCTAGGCGACCAAGAGAAAGATTGTTGTATACCCAATGAGAGTGATGCGCTTGGCTGTTGTTCATAGAGCTTATCGAGAAAATCAGCCGACGTAATCACTGCGCGGCTGTGATCTAGCAACTGGCGTCGTTTTCCTTATGGCATGGCATTAGGGGAGGTTGTCACGATAGCTGAGTAATAGCCATAGCGGGGCCGCCTAGTCGACCCTAAGTCATTGATTTTACGGTATAGAGTGTATTTGTTACGCCCCTAAAGGGCCAGTTTCGCCTAATCAACATTGGACATTCTCGAAGTAGCTATTACGCTTAGTTATATATTCCATTTGCCGCTGGGCTCTATTTATCATGACGGAATCGCTATTTTCTAAATACGGTGGCTTTTCCGCTATCGGTAAGTTTGTGCATGAATTCTATAAGAAAGTTTTGGCTGAACCCAGCTTAGTGCATTACTTCAAAGATGTGCCTATGCAAAGACTTATGGAACACCAGACTAACTTCCTCTCCATCGCTATGTCTGGGCCTGATAGATATGAAGGGCGCGATTTGCTACTGGCGCACAAGCGATTTGAGATCTCAGAGGAAGATTTTTCTTTGGTTGCTGAATGTTTGGAGGAGACCTTGGATGAAGCGGGGTTAGACGAAGAGGATATAGCCGCGATAATGGCCGTCGTAGGCACTACCCGAGAGCAAATTGTAAGTCATGACTCGAAATAATCGATGTCTCCTGGCTAGAACCGCTCCAGCTATTGATAGCATTTTTTTGCTCAGGGGCTGGGCCGCTAATTGTCCCCGCCCAGGTGGATATATAAATGAATGAAATGGATCTCGATCTTGGCAAAGAGGGCTTAGCTATATGTGACGATAGCTCATTTCAGATACTAAGAAGAAATAAGTGTTTCAATGGGTATTTTGATGAACATGAAAGTAAGAATGTTTTTCTGACTATAGGTGTTAATGAGCCGGAGCGCATCATCAGGGGCTTAGTCAAGCGCCGTCGTTTTAAGGTCACATTACCGTCCAATTCCCCCTCTAGAGAAAAGCTCACCATAGAATTGAATTTTTATTTCAAGGAAATTAATGGTGTTTCAAGCCTTGTGGTCTCGGCACTAGACGTCTCCTATAAAGAAGAAGTGAGTGCATTGTTGAATTCGATGCAGTCGGCTCTTGAAATAAAAAACTCTCAGCTCGAAGAGGCGTTGGAAGAGGCAGAGACCTTGGCAAAGGCTAAGTCAAACTTCTTGGCCGTAATGTCTCATGAGATAAGAACACCCATGAACGCGGTGTTGTCGTGTGCCAATCTCTTACTTGACTCTGTGAGGCGAGCTGATGATATAAAGCTGCTCAAAACTATCCAGTCTTCGGGGGATATGTTGATTACCCTAGTCAACGATATATTGGATTTCTCAAAAAATGAAAGTGATATGTTGGTAGTGGAAAAGCTACCCTATAATTTGAGGCATAACACAAATTTAATCTTAGATCTCTTGGAGCCGAAAGCTTTAGAGCTTGGGGTTAATTTAACACTCTCTGTTGAGCAAGGTGTACCCAATTGGATTATTGGCGACGCGACCAGAATTCGCCAAGTATTGACCAATATAATTGGCAACGCTATTAAGTTTGCGAAAGACTCCGTACAGGTACGCATGGCGGCGAAGCTCTTGGAAGAGCAACTCTATCAGATTGAAGTCAGCGTCGTTGACAACGGTTTGGGTTTTCCCGAAGAAGCTAAAGGTAGGCTGTTTAAGAAATTTAGCCAGTTAGATGCCTCAACTACTCGAAAATTCGGTGGAACGGGTTTAGGGCTTGCGATTTGTGACGGCTTGATCCGGGCGATGGGCGGTCGAATTTGGGCCGAATGCTCTGCCGAGACCGGCACTACCTTTGCTTTTTCAATAACAGCCGAGGCCAGTCAACCCGCAGGTAGTGAACTCGATAGTGGTGATGTGAGTATCCTGCCGCGGAATATGGCATCTGAGCATCCTTTGAAAATTTTGATGGCGGAAGACAATACGGTCAATCAAATGGTCGCGAAGCGTCTAATTTCAAAATTAGGTTATCGTATCGATGTGGTTTCTAATGGCGAGGAAGCATTAGATTATATTAAGAAATACAATTACGATCTTGTTTTAATGGACCAGCATATGCCGGAGATGGACGGAATTGAAGCAACGGAAGAAATTCGTAAATTCGGGCCAATAAAACCGCAAATATTTGCCTTAACGGCCAGTGCATTTAGTGATGATAGAGACCGTTGTCTAGCCGCTGGAATGAATGGCTTTCTCACTAAACCTATAAATATGAAGCAGGTTATTGAGGCTTTCAAATCATGCCCTGCCAATGAAGCTTTACGGGCAGCCTATCAAAAATCTTGGCAGATCAATATCGATGCAGTGTACGATTTTTTTAAGGCCAATCCCGATGCATTGCCGGAATTGATTGCTCGGAGTCGTGCGTTTATGCCGGGTTATATGGAGAATCTTGCTGCCGCTATTGTTGATGAGAGCCCGAAAAGCATCGGTACGGGCGTTTCGGGAGTCAAGGCTTGCGCGGCAGACTTTCATGCCGATCTTGTCATTCAGTCGGCCGCCTTATTAGATTTGTCGGCACAGAAGGGAAACTGGCTTGAAGTACTCCAGCACCATCAAGAGCTGGTGCGCTGCGTAGATTTGTTTCTGGCAGAATTAGACAGTTTGTCTATTTTGCAAGATGGCAACGAACAATTCGATACTCTATTGGGTAGCTAAATAAGGCTTTGAGTGTTGCGGCTCAATACCTATGTATCCATTGCGGCTAATGTGTCGATATCGCTGCGAGCGCACCGATCTCATCGTCGGTAGTAGAATACACCCTCCTTAACATAAAACCACATATAAACATCTCGATGACATTAAAGCTATCAAACGGCCAAGCTAGGGATTACCCCGCGGCAATCTGATAAGCCGTACGAATTGCCATTTTCTTTAGGGTTTCCAAATTCTTTGGATTGGCTTCTGGCGTTAGTGACACAACCATTAAACCCTCGAGCATGGAGGACAGAAGTTCCGCCCTTAGTTTGAGGTCTACGCTGGAGGCATCAGGGTGTAAATCTGCAATTAACTCGCTGAGTTGTCTAAGTTGAGGGGCATAGAGCTTCGCGAGTAAGGTGCCAGTGTAATTATCGGCCATACCCAGCAGAGGCCAAAGCTGAATAAAGAAGTGACGGGTATCCAGCTTATTAATATCTTCCAGATTAAAATTTAGCGCAGCTTCAAACCTTTCTTCCGCTGAGTCCCCAGCTTGCTCAAGGCGAAGCGCATAATTCTCGTCATAAAGGTCGCCCACATAAGTCATTAAGGCCTGAATTAGATCTTCTTTTTTTGGGTAGTAATACTGCAGGTTAGCGAGGCGAATACCGGCCTTATCGGCGATATTCCGCATCGAGAAATCGGCGTAGCCTCCAGACATCAGCAGCCCATGGGCGGTTCTGAGGATCTTGGACGCGGTATCTCGGCCTGATTGTCGTTGTGCAGTTCCCTTGCGGGCGCCTTTGGTATCGCCCACTTCAGCCGATTTCATCTCGTAGGATCCCGTCCACTTTATTAAAGTGTCATGGTAGCACCCAAGTTGAAATATGTCATTTGACCAATAAATCATTGACTTTGGTCGTTAGACCAAATATCGTTGGTCGCATGACCAAATAACTTGTTGGGGGTAAGGTATGAAACGTCGGAGTTTCATTAAGAATATGGCAGTTGGCGCCACGACGGCGACGACGGCTGTATCTGGCATGGCAGTTTCGGCTGCCGGTTCACTCGGCTCTAAGGTTAACCAAGATGGCGTTTATGACAGCATAGTAGTGGGTGGCGGTTTTGCCGGCGTCACAGCGGCCAGAGATGCCTCCTTGGCAGGCCTGAGCACGCTCTTACTTGATGCTCGTCCTCGCCTAGGTGGCCGCACGTTCACTACCCGCTTTGCAGATCATGACACTGATATGGGCGGTACTTGGTTGGGGTGGGGCCAGCCCAGTATTTGGGCTGAAAAAATGCGCTATGACCTGCCCATCACCGAAAGCGCCTCAGTCAAAGCGTCCAGTTTTGTCTGGTTTGAAAATGGTGAGCGCAAAGAGGGAGGGGCAGAAGATTATTGGCCGCCCTTATACGAAGCGCTAGACAAGTTTTATGCACCAGCGTTTGAGCATCTACCACGCCCTTACGATCCTCTATACAAAGACGGCAAGGAATTCCGCCGTTTAGACAATTTGAGTGCGGCGGAAGCCATTGATGCGCTGGATATTACGTCGCTGCAAAAACAGTTGGTGCACAGTTTTACCGCGATCAACGGCCACGCAGATTCCTCAGAAAGCAGTTATCTGGATCAGCTTCGTTGGCTTTCCCTGTCAGGTTTTAATAAAGATTTTATGTGGGGCAATATTGGTCAGTTTCGTTTCAAGAACGGCACCAAAGATCTGCTGGAACATATGCAGGCCGATAGCCAAGCGGAAATCAAGTTAGGGTCGGCGGTAGTCAAGGTAGAGCAGAAAGGCGACCTCGTTTTTGTCACGACTAATCGCAAGGAAACATTCAAGGCACGCACGGTGGTAATGGCGCTGCCATTGAATGTGATTTCCAGTATCGATTTCCAGCCCCGTTTATCGGCCGTGAAACGGCAAGCCGCCAAGCAGGGCATGACGGGTTCGGGTATAAAAATCTATATGCGCATCAAAGGTCGCCATCCGATTATGTTTGGCAATGGGCACCAGGATATGCCGCTCAATTACCTTTGGACAGAATACGACGATGAGAATCAGGTACTCGTTGGCTTCGGCAAAGATCCAGAGCTGTTGGACGTCTATGACGACGACGCTGTGCAGGCTGTTCTAAATCAATACATTCCCGGCGCAGAACTGCTGGAGTCTTTCAGCTACGACTGGAACCTTGACCCCTACTCTAAAGGTACTTGGTGCATGTATCCGCCCGGAATGTTGAGTAGCTCGCTGGCTGAACTGCAGCGGCCGGAAGGCAATGTGTATTTCGCCGGTGGTGATATCGCAAGCGGTTGGCGGGGGTTTATTGACGGGGCAATTGAAAGTGGTGCGCGGGCCGCTCAGATGCTTGAAAACACATTAAAGAGTTGAATAAATTGAAACGAGGTAGTTAGAGAATGAATATCATCAAAAAATTACAATGCAGTATTTTACTTTGTAGCGCCGCCCTAGGGGCAAATGCCGATACGAAAATGGATGTTTCGCTGATAGGAGGGTTTTACGCGAGCAGCGAGCGAAGCATTAGTTTAGGCAGCGACAAAAGTGCGTTTGTCTACAGTGTATTGGGTGCCGTCACCTTGAGTGATAACAAAGGAAACCAGTGGCAGGTTTCCATCGAATGCCTAGGTTTTGACGAAATGGGAGGTGGAACAGGTACGCAGGGTGTTGGGCGCTGTACTTGGAAGGACGTCGACAATCATCACTTATTTGTCAGTGTTTCGACCCATGGTGAGCGCAACCGCTACACGGTGCTGGGGGGCACAGGTAAATGGGCTGGCGCGGAAGGCCAGATAGATACAAGTTTTACCTACCTTCCTGCGCCCTCTGAGACTATTTTTCTCGGTACGGATGAAGGCAAGGGGCGTATTAGTAAGCCTGTCAAAATCTAATAACTCAAGTTCCCAATGGAGGCTCGTTCAGTGAACCGAAAATTCTTTTCCCTGCTAGCAATGAACTTAGTGTTTTCAGCAAATACCGCATTTGCGGCTAAGGATAGCTGTGACGCTAAAAGTTCTAAAAAAGCTTTTGCAAAGTGTGCCGCCTGTCATTCGATCAAAGAGGGCGGTGCAACCTTGTTGGGGCCAAACTTACACGGAATCATAAATCGATATTCAGGGGCGCTTGAAGGTTTTCCGTACTCACCTGCGATGATGGCGTATCAAAAAAAATGGACGGAAAAAGAATTAGATAAATTTCTACAAGACCCAATGAAGGTTGTTCCAGGCACGATGATGGCCTTTGGGGGCTTGCGTAAGGAAAGAGATCGTCAGGCGGTTCTCTGTTATTTGCGGAATAATAGCTAAGGAGCGAAAAAACTGATGCTTACGTAGAAACTTTTTCTGGTGATGTGCCACTGGTTGTAAATATTATCAACACAAGCATTACTCCAAGTTATTGTAATTCTTGCTGCGCGCGAATCAGACGTTCAAGAACGTTTTCTGCGTGAGGCGTTTTTTTACTGACCAAAAAATGCAGGCCTAATGCACTTATTTTTTGGCGGAATAGTTCAGGCGAGTCGGAAGCATCTAAGGTGCCTTTGACCGCTAGCTCGTAGTCTAATAACAAATCTGCGCGATTGCTGTAAAGCATCTTCATCGCGCTTTTGTGGTTGTTGGCCCTGTGGATTGTGATCTTTCCTTGAAGTTCCAGCTTTTCTAGTTCGACAATAAGTCCGCTGTATTCATATCCATTTATAACGACAAATCGCTTTCCTGGCCACTCCGCTTGGGAACTTGGTAATATTGACTGCGATAAAGCATAGAGGCCTAGGTGGATTTCTCTGACGGGGTATTCGCTCGCGACTATTCGGTCATTGTACTTTTGGTTTTCATTCAGCCCCATAAACAAGTCAATTTCACCGTTGGCCAGACTCATATACAGTCTTTTAGTAGGAAGGCACTGAGTGCTATATTTGAAGCCTGCGCGAGCAGCAACCTGCTCCAGTAGCTTCGTGTAATACCCCGCCGGCTTACCTTCCTTACAGATGTAGGCGGGAGGTAGATTTAATATCCCAATTTTTAATGTCTCGGCTTGTGCTGCCGGTAGAGATAAAGGCAATAGCATCAAAGAGAGCATTAAAGACAATGCCGATTTGTTTAACATTATTAGTGCAAGCTCTCGAATGGAACGTGTTGTAGCGCAAATAGACGACTTATTGATTAGAAGAGTAGCATAATCTCACAAGTAGGGACTATCAAGCTTTTGGCTAAGCCTGAGAGGCCCTAGTGACATGCTTACCTAAGCGTTTTATATAGAAATCAAACCTGCCTAGTATCAGCACCTATTTACTGCCTAAATTCATGGTGTTGAGACAAGCCTTAAACGATGACTATGCAATAAAAGTGACCGCATCTGAAAGGTCTGCTCTTTCAGTTATTGTCGTATTTACCATGGCTTCATCATCGGCATACCCAAAAGACATACCAAATAAAATGCCTTGATCTTCGCTTAGGTTAAATAACTCTCGAGCAGGTTGCGGGAATTGGCTAAGTGCGCCTTGGAAGCATGAAGAGATTCCACGCTCTTGCAGCAATAGCGCAAGTGACTGAGTATAGATTCCAATGTCGACAGCGCCCATGATATCGAGATATTTATCCATTGTAAAAAACGCTACATGTGGGGCACCGAAAAACTCCCAGTTTTTTACCATGGCCATCTGTCTCGCGCTCTTATCTTCACGAGCAATGTCCAGTGCTGAATAAAGCTTGTCTGCTGATCCGAACTGGCGTTCACGGTGTACTCCACTGTATTTAGCTGACCAGTTGAAATCGGGCTTAGGGCCTTGGCCGCTCATTAGTTCGCCAATAAGGGCATCTTTTAAAGCGTCTTTTTTTGCGCCTGACACTATGTAAGTTTGCCAAGGTTGAACGTTGCAATTTGAAGGAGATTGCTGAGCTTGTTTGAATATTTCCTTCAGTTCTTGATCGGGGATAGGCGTATCCTTGAATGCACGAATTGAGCGGCGATTATTGAGGGCTTCTACAACTGACATGAAAAACTCCGAAGGTAGTAAGGATTGTAATTTTGAAACACTTTAACTGAAACGGGCCTTAAACGAAAATATTTGAATACGGGATAAATTTAAACCCTGCTTTTCGTCATAGAACATCGATCACGATATTGGCAAAGTTATGGGCTGCGCCAGTTCTCGGAATGTCAGGTTCTCCAAATCGTCCATAGCGTGTAGCCTTATTTACGGCTGCCTCAGTATTTTCTTTGCAGCAAGTTTTGATCATGGCTATCCCAAAACTTTGACTGATAGTTTGGCAGGTTTAACAGAGCTGCGCATTGCGGGGTGAGTTTACAGGTGGAATTTTTGGTAATATGATATATATCAATGACTTATAAGTGGACTAGCGATTCTCTATTTTCATCCAATAGAGCTTCGATAATGTCCGGTATCGTCTAAAAAACCGCTAGTCTTCTGGACTTGCGGTTTTTATACCCAAAGCGAAGCAATCAGGTTTGAATAAATCCTGGGGTCGGTGAGGCTGCTGCGTGGGTACCCTGAATAATATCCCTCATTTACAGGGAATTTGTTATCTTCTATCCTATAAACATCCAGCCCACTTTTACAGTGTATTCAAGCAATGGTTTGGGCTAGCGCCTCCAGAGTTTAGCTTGGGCGCACGGAATTACTAATGCTGAACCACCATTCACTACGAGGGACTTATTGAATGACTCTAACCAACAGTGCGATTTTGGCTTTGGTTTTGTTAGCAATAAGCCCGTTGAGCTATACAGAAAGTGCCTTAGACTCCAGTTTGAGCTCGACGAGTAGCTCCGTCAATAAAATCACCATCGCATCGATCGATTGGTGCCCTTATATCTGTGTGGGAGAAGACAAGCCCGGGGTGCTGACAGAATATGTAAAAAAGATATTTGCGGGAACCTCTCACACCTTAATTTTTACACCCATGCCTTGGGCTCGAGCTATTCAGGAAACTCAGGCAGGGCGATATCAAGCCTTATTAGCGCCGGCAAAAGAGGAAGCTCCAGGCTTGGTTTTTCCGTCTCGGCCCTTGGGGTATCAGGTCATGTGCCTGTTCACACGCAGTGAAGACTCCTGGAAGTACGAGGGTTTGGAGTCGCTGAAAGGTCGTCGTATTGTTTACGGTTATGGTGCTTATCCGGCTTCCCTAGAGGGCGCACAGAAATTCGCGATACTTTATCCAATGCCATACAGTAAAAGTTTTGTTCGTAGGGGCGTTAAAATGATCTTGAAGCAGCGTGCAGACACGCTGCTTTTCACTGTGTACTCAACGCAGTACTACCTCAATTCGGTTGGTTTGACTGATAGAATAAGAAATGCGGGGTGTGTGCAGAGGCAGGCGGTTTATTTGGCGTTTACGCCCAATGAGGCGGCACAAGAAACACGCCTGACACTTATTGCCTTGCTCGACGAAAAAATTGAAACTTTAGAAAAAGATAATACCTTTGAAAATCTGCTTCTTGATTACGGGCTGAAACCACACTAGTTTTTGAACTTCAATACAGCCTCGCTGGTTTTATTCCAGTGGCTGCACTCCTCTGAATGACAACACACCTACGAATGATACCACCCCTCTAAAGGCAAGTCTCAGATGTATTCAGAATACTGTTCCGCAATTTTTCCAAACTCTCGCTCTCCCGGGTATCAAGCAAGCCAAACCGGAGCAAAATTTCTTGCTCATCCACGTCAATCAGGCGAATGAGCACGCCTTGTTTTGCCAGTGCCTGATACAGGTGCTCGCCCAGTGATCGCTCCGCTCGATAGCTTATAAATAAGTGTGCGTGCTCGCCGTTGCAGCCAACGATAGGCCCTAAAGTATCATCCAACAACTTTTGATATGCACTCATCCAAGCGGCGAGCCTTAAGCGTGTGCTTTGTTGCCAGACCCGATCGGCCAAAGCTTGTTGCGCCACCCACTGGCTTGGTCCGCTGACATGCCACGGGCCGAGTTCCCCTGCTATTTGTCTCAGCACAGCCGTTTCGGCCAAAGCGAAGCCCACGCGAATGCCCGCCAGGCCAAAGAATTTTCCCAGGGAGCGCAGAACAATAAGCCCCTTCAATTGGCTGACGCCCGCAAGTGAATTCTCAGGCTGCATATCCATAAAGGCTTCATCAACAATCAGCCAGCCCTGTCTCTTCTCGAGCTTTTCTCGCCATTGCAGCAATTGTGTTTTGGCCACTTGCTGGGTACTGGGGTTGTTCGGGTTTATCACCAAGACCACATCGCAGCGTTCATCATCAAGCCATTGCTGCAATTCTGCGGTGGATTGGTAGCGAAGAATTTCGTGGCCGCATGCGGTCCAGCTTGCTTCATGTTCGGTATACCCGAGGGCAGGCACAGCCACAACAGAGGCCTCACGTAAACGGGGTAGAGCTTGAATAAATGCTTGGCTACCGGCTCCAGCGATGATCGACTCGCATCCGTAGTAAGTTCTTGCGCTGTTTAATAGAGATTGAGAATAATCGGGCAGGGAGTGAAAAAATGATTTGGGAATCGAAGGTACTGGCCAGCCAACAGGGTTGATGCCCGTTGACAGGTCTAGCCAGTTCTCAAGTGCAATGCCGTAGGTCTGTGCGGCAAGCTCGACACTACCGCCGTGTTTTAGAAGCGCGCGAGGGTTCATAGATTTGCCAAAACCACGAGCGTCAACAACCATAAAACGAGGCTGCGATTAATCAGCGCTATGGCCGCGACGATGTCCTGTTTCTGTGCTTGCTTACCGCAGCCTAGTTCTGGTCGCTGATGCAACTCTCCATGATAGGTCGCGTGCCCTCCTAGGCGAACTTCCAGTGCACCAGCACCGGCGGCCATCACTGGGCCTGCATTTGGGCTGTCCCACAGTGGCGCCTGCTTGCGCCAACATTCAATGCCTGGTTTCCATGCGCCCACTAAGCAGTACGACAGGGCTGTTAAGCGGGCTGGGAGCAAATTCAGTAAGTCATCAAAACGCGCCGCGAAACGCCCAAAATACAAATATTTTTCATTGCGATAACCCCATAGAGCATCCAGTGTATTCGCCAAGCGGTATAGCACTACACCGGGAACTCCTGCGACCACAAACCAAAAAATTGCCGCAAAGATAGCATCGCTGCCGTTTTCCAGCATGGATTCTATGGTGGCCCGACTCACCGCGGGTTCATCGAGGCCAGAGGTGTCTCGGCTCACTATCCAGCTCAGTTTTTGACGCGCCAAATCAAGGTCGCCGGCGAATAGGGGAGTGCTAACGGCTAGCCCGTGCTCTTTCAAGCTCCTGGCGCCCAGTGCTAAATATAAAACCAGACAGGAAAATAACGCAGACAGTAGGGCAGAGCGGCTCTGTAAATAATGATCGAGAAATACCGTTACCACCAAAATAGGTATTACGGCCAAGCAAAAAGAGACCGTACCCACTGCAATCGTTGCTGCGGCCTGAGTATTGAGCTTCCGACAGAAGCGCTCGCAGATTTCCGCCCAGCGACCAAAGCCCACTAGGGGGTGCCAGCGGCGTACTTCGCCAAACGCTAGGTCTAGTAATACAGCCGCTAAAACAATAATCGGGGTGTAGGTAGAAAACGTCACTAAATTTCCATCAATAAAAAAGGAAAGGATTGTACCACGCCGAGGTTTTCTGAAATCACCCCTGAGCTTAGTTAAAATCACATGTTTAAGATACTTAACTCACTTTAAAAGTCGCACCGATTAAGGCACAAACTTTTCCATTGGCGAGCACCCGCCCCTGAGCGGTATCAACAGAGCTGCCTGGTTTGACAAATTGGGTTTCAAATTCAAGCCAGTCTCCTATTCGTGCGGCGCTCACGAAGTCTACATGTAAGCTAATGGTGACAAGTCCATTTAAATTCTCGTGATAGCTGGCGCAAGACAGGCCCATCGCATTGTCGGCAAGGGCCGATATTAAGCCGCCGTGGACAAATCCTCTGGAGTTGCAGTGTTGGGTATCGGCTGTTAAACCTAGGTTGAACCCCGAGTCTGTGCGTTTTGAGAAGAGCGGTTCCCAAGGTTCTGTAAGCGGGCTTTTCCGAAAGTGAGGTTCGAAATCAGGGGCAATCGTCATCTACTGTTCTCCTGTGAGTTTGATTAGTGCGACAAGGCGCTGCTTAGCTTCTTCTAAAACTTCAGTGTCTCGTGTTGCTCGCGCTAAGATTGTGCCGCCTTCAACATTCGTAATGACGGCGCGGGATATTTCTTCCGCATTTTTCAGGCTGTGACCTGCCACGGTGAGCATCTGTGTGAATTCGCTCTGGATGTCGTTATAGGCCTGTGTAAGAGCGCGCGCCAAGATATTGTCCGCTTTGTTCTCTACACCATTTGTCAGCGCCGCGAGTAGTGGCCCTTCAGAGAAATGTGTCGTTTGTAGCCAAGTCATCATGTTGTCAATGTAGATAGCAATGACGTTTTCCGGCTGTAGTCCTTTGAGTCGGAGCGTCTGAATAGAGATAAGCACTTCTCCAGCCAGCCACTCGGCACACCTTGCGCCCAAGTCTTCCTTGCCGCCGGGAAAGTGGTGGTACATCGAACCGCGAGGCGAGCGCGCAAGGTCGAGAATATCCGTGGTGCCAGCACCGTGATAACCGCGCTGCTGGAAAAGTTGGATAGCGGCCACTATCAGGCGTTCACGGGTTTTGGGAGCGGGCGCATTATTCGATTTTGTCTTCGCATTTTGACTTAGAAGCATGTGCAGGGTGTCCATCCGCTGGTTTGATAATGAACCGAATGTTACATTTATTAGATGGATCTGTCTATTTTGTGTAAGTAAGTTATCACTTAGGCTGGTCCCGCAGGATTGACTTAGTTTTTTACAAGGATATCGAGATGAAAACCATTTCGTATCAACTGTATGCATACGTTGACCAGTCATGGTTTACGTGTCAGTTTGTTGCGCGGCCTTGCCCTCTTGTGCCTTGGAGCAATCGCGCCGTTTGGCAATTCACGCGAAGTGAATATCTGGGGCCCTCATGCCTCAAATACAAAATCCCCCTCGCGGGTTCTAAATTAATGGGAGTTTTAAATTGGACGTAGAAAATACCGTAGCAATTGTCACTGGTGCCAGCTCAGGCGTTGGCGCGGAAACGGCCGTGAAACTTGCCCAACTAGGAGTCAAGGTGGTGGTTAACTACGCCACTTCAAAAGCTGGCGCCGATGCTACCGTGGCGCGCATTGTGGAACTGGGAGGTGAGGCAATAAGTGTACAAGCTGACGTGAGTGACAATGCTCAGTGTGTCAATTTAGTCGAGCAGGCCGTGGCGCGTTTTGGGCAACTCAATATTCTCATTAATAATGCCGGCACCACCACCTTCGTCGATCACAGCGAACTGGATTTACTCAGCGACGACATTTGGCAGCGCACCTTGAATACGAATCTTCTTGGGCCATTTTATATGAGTCGTGCCGCACTTCCCGAACTGATTAAACAGGGCGGCGGCGATATAGTAATGACCTCGAGCACGGCGGGTTTGAATGCAAACGGCAGTTCCATCGCCTATTGCGCCTCAAAAGCCGGGCTGAATAGTTTAACCAAAACCTTAGCTAAGGCTATGGGGAAGCACAACGTGCGCGTGAATGCGATTTGCCCAGGCTTAATTGATGGCAAATGGAGCCGCGAAGGCCGCGGCGACAATTGGCAGGCCGTTGAAAACTTTGTAAAACAGAACTCGGCTTTGGGCAAAGTGTCTACGCCCGAAGATATCGCCGATAGCATTCTTTCGGTGGTCTCTGGGAGTGATCTTTTAACCGCGCAAATTATTGTTGTTGATGGTGGGTTCGCCATCTAGGTATTAAGGCAAAAGCTGTTCTTTTAGTCGAATAAAATGAGCGGGCCTATTAAATGAGATCCATCAAAAGGGGCCTGTTATTTAAGGCCTATGGATAGAACCGATATTAAATTGAATGATAGAACTCCTTATCTATCGAGTTCTATCATTCGAAGTCTTCAATAAAGGGCATAAATATCTTTAGAAAGGCCGCCTGATCTTCAATGAATGGACTGTGTCCGGTGTCCTTCATTACTTCCTCTTGAACCGAGCCTTGCTGCTCACTGTATTTCTGCAACACCTGCCGGGTTTGATCCACCATAGGTTGCGCGGGGTAGGACTCGGTACCAGGCCAACCATCGACTAAGCCCATCTGCCCCAAGACGCCAAAGTCTGACAAGGATTGATTCGAAATGATAATGTCCTGATCGCCGCGCACCCACAATATCGGTGGTTTGTTGGGCAGTTCTGCAATGGCCTCCACATTAAAATATTGCGCACTGATAGCGTTCAGCGGCCCATACTGACCAGGGCTTGTGTGTGGCCAGTGGGGAGAGTTGCGGCTGTCGCCAGGGTAACGATCAGGCCCCAAGTGCTGAGACAGTGAGGCAGTTAAAAACTCGTCGACTAAAGGTTCTGCAGGCGCTTGGTAAAAAAACGACTGCTGAATGACATTGCGAGGAGACAGTGGGCTTTTTGTCCCACGGTCTTGCTGGGCAATTTTTTCAATAAATTCCGTCGGTACGGTACCGCCGCCAGACCCAGCGTAGTCTTCGTGGCAGGGCGTGCCCATCAGGTCTCGGGTGCCGCCAAAGCCATAAGGACTCACTGGGGCAATGAGGGTGAGTGAGTCCATTAGCGCTGGGCTATCTATTAAGAGTTGCAAAATGGCGCCGGCGCCAGCAGACCAACCCAGCCAGTGCGCCGACTTAATATTTAAGGTTTTACACAGCGCGGCTAAATCATCCGCCCAGTCTCGTGCACCGCGAGTGGCATCGATGATTTTGTCTTCGGTATCGCCGTAGCCGCGTAAGTCTACCGCTATGGTGTACATGTGTGGCGGTAGCGCTAACATTAAATTTTCGAAGTAGAAGGACGATGAAAAATTGCCATGGATAAGTATGATGGGCTTAGCACTTTCATCGCCACAGCTTCGCACGCGCATGCGCAGGCGAGGGGTTTGTATGTCCCGCACCTGCGGCTTCTCGGAGAGAAATGTAGTTTCCACAATTGAGCCTCTATTTAAAACTGGTAGCTTGCACTGAGGCTGTAGGTGCGAGGCGCGTTATAGTAACCCAACTCAACGCCGGGAAATGCCGAAAGATCAAACGCGTGTGTTCGGTACTCTTTATTCGATAAATTTTTGCCGCCAAGCATGAGCTGCCAATTACCTTCGAAGGGTTCTAGCATCAGGCCCGCATTGAAAAGGGTATAAGCGTCCTGGGCGAGCGCTTCACTGCTGTTAACCTCCAGATAAGTTTTGCTTCGGTAACTCATGTCGGCTACTAGGGTTAGTACGCCAATATCTTTTAGGGTTAAATCATAACTTAAGCCTAAAAAGGTATCCCACTTGGGTGCATTCACCATTTCGCGTTCGTCGCTCACATCAATCGCGGTGTTGTTGGCGGCATCGGCGCCGGCGAAAAATTCCTTATATTCAGCGTCCAGATAACCAAGGTTGGCATTGAGTCGAAAATTATCGCTGATGATAAACGTAGCCTCTATTTCAATGCCTTGCATGGCGGCTTCGCCAGCGTTGGAAAAAATCGGCAATAGAGCGCTGCCGTCAGCGGTGGCTTCAAAACTACTGACTTGCAGATCGTCATACTGATTGTAAAACAGTGCAGCGTTGACTCGAACACTGTCGTTAAATAACTGGGTTTTTAAACCGAGTTCAAAACTCGTGAGTGTTTCTTCATCGTAAGGTTCAAGTTGCCCATCGGCCAAACGGCCGTTAAATCCACCGCTTTTGAAGCTGCTGGATAGAGTGGCGTAAACATTACTGTGGTCATCGAGTTGGTATTTCAGCCCTAGTTTAGGGGAGAAGTTTTCAAAGTTTGCACTGTCAGGGTCTGCAAAGGTCCTGGGGACACCAATTCCTCCGCCTAAGCGAAGGTCGTGACTACTTGGATTCAACAATTCGGGGTGGGCATAGTTAACCGCAAAAGAAGGGTCGAAATAAATACCGGCTAGCGCGGTTAAATCAAAGTCTTCTGTCTGGCGCTCGTAGTCTTTCTCTTCTTCGGTGTAGCGAAAGCCAAAAATTGCACTTAAGCTATCGTTTATCTGGTAGTCAAACTGACTGAATACCGCAACGCTGTCGGTGCTAAACGAAGATTCACCCGAAGACGCAATTAAGAAATTGCTGAACACACCGCCGTCAAAGGTGCCTCCCTCTTCTTGGTAATAATAAATTCCTGATACCGCCGAGAGCTTTTCTCCTTGATAGGAAAGTTGAAACTCTTGGCTGGTTTGGGTTTGGTCATTGAAGTAGAAAATACCAAAGGCATTGATCGGTGTGCCGTCCAGATCAATTTCTGTTCCGTAGTCCATTTCGCGGTGAGAGGTGATGGATTTAACCTCTAGTGTGTCATTGATGTCCCAGCTGGCGTTCAAGCTGTAACCCAGAGTCTCTGTGAATTCGGTTCGATTGAAGTCGGCATTGACTGTAAAGGGGTCGCTGTCAGCGCCAAAGCTTTGCACGCTGGTGCCAAAGGTGTAGGGGTCTACAACGACAATATTAATATCCGTTTCTTTAGCCGGTGTTCGCGAGCGTTTGGGACTTCCCTCCGAATAATCCACAGAAAATTGTACAGAGATATCATCGCTGGGGGTGTATTGAAGCACGGAGCGGGCGAAACTCACATCGCGATCGCCGTCGTTTTTACCGTCGAATTGGTTGCGGGTGTAGCCGTCGTGAGTCATCTTTGCCACAGTTACTCGAGCGCTAAACTCATCACTTAATGGGCCGCTGATGACACCTTTTATTTCTGTTCGACCGCGACTGCCCAGCACTGTACTCAGGCTGCCGGTGAGCTCTTTGGTGGGGGCGGCCGAAACATATTTAATGGCACCGCCCACAGTATTTCGACCATATAAACTGCCCTGAGGTCCTCGAAGTACCTCAATACGCTCCACATCAACCACGTCCAAAAATGCGCCTTGGGCTCGACCGAGGTAAACATCATCGAGATAAATTCCCACCCCAGGTTCAAAAAAGGCAATGGAGTCAATTTGGCCAATCCCGCGGATATACACTACGGCATTGTTGGCATCGCCCACATGAATACTGAGGTTTGGCACCAAAGCTTGTAAATCGCCGATGGTTGATACTTGTTGCGCGCTCAATTCGCTAGGGGAAAATGCACTCACGGCTACCGGCACATCTTGTAAGCTGGCTTCACGTCGCTCGGCCGTGACAGTCACCTCTTCTAAGACAGCGGGCCCAGCCCACACGCTCGGCGTTACGCCTAGGGCCAGTGCGGCAATAGAGCTCACCGCGCCTATGCTTCGGGCTAAAATATTCCGTTTTGAAATGGCAAGTTTTACAGAGTTTTGATATCGCATGATTGAGCCCTCGTCGCCAATAGCTGAGGTGCTTACACCAGCTATTGTTGTTTTTATTGTCTTCGTAGTGGCTCAACTATAGAGGATGTAGGGCCCGGGCATAATGTCAAAATGGCTCGTTCTTAAGGGTTCAATTTCGCTCATCAAACAAAGTTTAAGTCAGCAGTTGATGACTTTTTACGTAAGCGGCGGGAGACACACCATACCAGCGCTTAAAGGCGCGTTTGAAACTCCTTACGTCGCTGTATCCTAGTCGCTCTGCTACGTCGGCGGGTAAAATCTGCTCGTGCAAATCGTTCACTGCCAGTTCACAGTTTACTTTATCCAATAGTTGCCTGAAGCTGGTATTTTGTTCCGACAGGTGCCGTCTTAGTGTTGCCACGCTCATGCCAATGGCGCTGGCAACTGCCTCCTGATTGCGAGTTCCCTGGAGCACAGAGCCCTGTTTGATCTTATGTATCACCTTCTGGATAAAGGCATGGTTGTACTGGTCCGTTTGGCGGTGTTGCACTATGGAAAGGTAGTGCGCGTAAATATTCCCCGCAATATCTATGTTGTTTGTAGTGTTAAAAGGGAGTTCAGTTTGATCGCTCTCGTAGACAAGCTCGTACTGTGCCTGCTTGTACAGGATCTTGGTGTTAAGCAGATTTAAATGGTGGTTGTGCTTGGGTTCAAATTCTCGTTTTGTACTCATTCTCACCAGCTTTAAGGCCTGTCCGGTGATAAAACAGAGCGCGCAGTGGATTTTTATCAGGGCAAATTCAATGGCGAAAATGTTGGGTTTTTCGAAGTAGTGAAAATCACTGTCGTCGACAACGTAACTTAAAGTATTGCCGCGTTTGTGCACAAAGTTGTAGTTTCCTCCGTGTACTATGTTGTAAGTGTCTGCCAGTGTTTGCAGCCCCTCCAGCAAATTACTGCAGTGATATAAGTTTGAAAAAATTAATCGGGTTGTGCCCCGTTTCAGGGGCCGGCTCGACATTAAGTGAGACTCTTCATGAATGCTATTTTGATTGGCGATGATGATTCGCCAGCAATCGTCCATGTCGATCAAAGTGCTGGGTTTGTCGAGTAGCTCAAGCGGTAAATTTAGATCTTCTAGTATTTTGGCTGTGGACATACCTTGGTCAATGGAATTTTTCATCAAGCCCATAATGTCTTTGACTTCTACGCTAAACGATTCTTGACTTGGCATTCTAATGTGCCCCAAATTGACTAACGCTTAGTTGAACTCAAATATCTGCAAATTGAAACCCCGCCATTAAACTGATTTTCTCTGGCTTTGACTTTTCACCAAAATTCACGACATAGAGCAACAAACTCTTGGGCGGCCGGACTCAAGGTTGTTCCAGCCTTGTAGTAGATCCCAGCCTGCCGGTCTATGCGGCCAAATGGAAGGTCTTTAAGCGCTGTAAATTGTTGGCAGACGGGGTCTTCCGCTAAAAGCTTGTGGTTGATGAAAGCGACTCCCAAACCCTGTTCAACTAAATGAATACGTAAGCTGAGGCTAGAGATTTCCCATACCGATTTAAATCGATCGCGAATTCGTTGAATGGCGGGGCGCATCTCTGGGTTATCAAGAAAAGAGGTGATCAGCGGGCTTTGCTTGAGACTTTTATGCTCGCCTTTGAGTAATTGTTGAAAGTTGGCGTGTTTACTATTGACCACCAAATGTCGTGTCTCGTTAAACAGAGGTATGGTGGCGAATGCGTCCATATGCTTTTGGAATGGGCCGATGGCCAGTTCTGCGCGTCCCGATAAAACTTCATAAATTAAACGACGGCTGGGTAACTGGGCCACTTTGATGTGAGTGTCCTGCTGGGCTAGGCTAAACTCGCTGATCAGCTGGGGGGCGTAAAATCGGGTGATGGAACTGTTGATGGCTATGTTTAGGGTCTGTTGGCCCCCGCGTTTAATTCTCCCAATGTCTTCCAGCACTAGCTGCTCTTCACGCAGAGTTTCGTTAGCATGCTCCAATAAACGCCTGCCAGCCTCGCTGAGGCCTAACTGTTTGCCTCGAAACAATAGGGGGGTGTCCAGCTTGGCTTCTAGGTTCGCAATGGCTTGGCTTACGGCTGATTGACTGATGTGCAAGCGCTCGGCCGCGCGATTAAAACCATTCGCTTCCACCACAGCCTGAAATGTCCGCAACTCACTATTTTCAAGTCTCATAGCACCTCCAATAAGTAGGGCTTATATAATAATAAGTAATATTAAGTTACCTAATGATACTGACCTTTCTATACTGCGGCTACTATTTTGCTATGAACCCGGAGCATCGCCTATGCGGTGCTGAATCAGGACCTATTCTACAGGCGATTGTCGTCAACAGTCGTCCGTAGAATATTTCTTGAAGCAGGGTAAACCCATGAAAATTGTTATTGTAGGAGGAGGGGCCGGTGGTTTAGAGCTGGCGACAACATTAGGCAAAAAATTAGGTCGAAAAAAACGCGCCGAGATTGTGCTGATAGATCGCAACCACACCCATGTGTGGAAACCCTTATTGCACGAAGTTGCCTCTGGGTCTCTAGATGCGGATATGGACTCTGTAAACTATCGTGCGCACGCCCATAAATCCGGTTTTAGTTTTAAGTTGGGTTCATTGACTGGCCTAAATCGCGACGAGAAATACATCGATTTGGCGCCCTTGTGCGACGAAGAAGGCAATGAAATTATGCCCGCTCGCACAGAGCGCTATGATTATTTAGTGCTGGCTATCGGTAGCGTCAGCAATGATTTTTCGGTGCCGGGTGTTGCCGATAATTGCATTTTCCTCGACAGGCCCGATCAAGCCCTACTGTTTCATCGTCGACTGGTGAATCAATTTATTGGCCTAAATAGTGAAATTGCTCGAACGTCCAGCGAGCGCACTCTGCATATTGCCATTATTGGCGGTGGTGCTACGGGCGTTGAGCTGTCCGCCGAGTTGTTTAAGGCGCGAGAATGGTTCGCAAGTTATGGTTTGAAGCACATCGGCAAACAGCATTTGAAGGTTTCTATCATAGAAGCGGGGCCGGGCCTTGTGCCGGCTCTAAGTGAGCGTATTTCAAACGCGGTAGCGGCTGAATTGCAGAACTTAGGTGTGGAGGTCTGCCTATCGACGAGCGTGGCCAGCGTTGCAGGCAATACAATTGTCACTTCGACAGGGGAGCGTATTAACGCCGATCAAATTGTCTGGGCCGCGGGTGTAAAAGCGCCTGAGGTGCTGAGGAAATTCGAGGGTTTAGAGAGGAATCGTATTGATCAATTACGGGTAAATGAATTTCTCCAACTAAGCGAGGACAGCAATATTTTCGCACTGGGGGATTGCGCAGCTTGTGCTATCGAGAATGAGCAAGGCGAAGATCGCTGGGTGCCACCGAGAGCTCAATCGGCTCATCAAATGGCGAGCACTGTGGGTGAAAACATTATGAAATTACTGGAAAATAAACCATTGAAGGCCTTTAAATATCAGGACTATGGCTCATTGGTTTCACTCAGTCACTACACGGCTTTTGGTAAGCTGATGGGTGGTTTGGCGATGGGGAGCATGAATGTTGAGGGTCGTTTGGCGCGCTTGGCCTACGTGTCTTTATACCGGATGCACCAACTGGCGATACACGGGTGGTATCGCACTTTGTTGGTGGCGCTGGCGAGTAAAATCAATCACTTTATTCGCCCGCGCCTAAAGCTACATTAAGAGCGTGTAGACCACTCTTGAAAGCTGGCGTTTTCTTTCGCCAGCGTTTCCAGCAGTGCTGCAGGTTTCCAGTAACTTTCACCAGTCTGTTCATGAAGTTCACTAATGCCGCGGTAAACTTCTTGCAGACCTATGGTGTCAGCGTAATGCATTGGGCCGCCGCGATAGGCCGGGAAGCCGTAGCCAAATACATACACCACATCAATGTCGCTCGAGCGTTGAGCGATGCCTTCTTCAAGAATCTTGGCGCCTTCGTTAATCCAGGCATAGGTGAGACGTTTGAGAATTTCTTCATCGCTTATGTCTCTGCGCTCAACACCCTGTGCTTTCGCATGTTCTTCAACTAAAGCAAGCACTTTAGGGTCGTTGATTCTAGCCCGTGTTTCAGGGTCGTAAAGGTAATAGCCTGCGCCGCTTTTTTGTCCGAGACGATCCATTTCAACCAAGGCATCTGCAACGCAATAGGTTTTAGGCGCACCTTTTTGTTCTTCGGTTTGCCCTTCGCGCGCTTTATAGCCTATGTCTAAGCCTGCTAAATCACCCACCGCCAGCGGGCCCATGGCCATGCCCCAGTTCTGCATAACGCGGTCAATTTGTTCAGGCGTGCCACCTTCCAATAAACACAATTGCGCTTCACGACCGTAAGGGCGCAGCATGCGATTGCCGATAAAGCCGTAACAGACATTGGCCAGTACGGGAACCTTCTTAATTTTCTTAGCCAGTGCCATAGAGGTGGCAATCACATCATCGGCGGTTTTTGCGCCTCGCACTATTTCCAATAATTTCATGACATTGGCGGGGCTAAAAAAGTGCAAGCCAATCACGTCTTGTGGGCGCTGGGTGGCTTCGGCAATTAAATTAACGTCTTGATAAGAGGTGTTCGTGGCTAAAATAGCACCGGGTTTACAGACTTTGTCCAACTGCTCGAACACGCTTCTTTTAACATCGAGATTTTCGAATACGGCTTCAATCACCATGTCTACATCGGCCAAATCATCGTAGTTGGTGCTGCCTTTAATCAGAGCTAAGCAATCGCTTTTTTGAGCTTCAGTGAGCTTGCCTTTTTTCACGCTGATCGAGTAGTTTTTTTCCACCAAGTTTAGGCCGCGCTGTAATCCCTCTTCACTGACTTCCAGTAAGGTCACCGGTATGCCTACATTGACAAAGTTCATGGCAATGCCGCCACCCATGGTGCCGCCACCGATAATGCCCACAGACTTAATTGGGCGAGTGGCCGTTTCCTTGCCAATACCTTTAACCTTGGCGGCTTCGCGCTCGGCAAAAAACATGTGGCGCATGGCGCTTGACTGGCTTGACTCTTTACATTCCATAAAGGCGCCGCGCTCAATCAAAAGCCCCTCTTCAATAGGATGCAGAACGGCGGCCTCAACACAGTCGACAATTTTTTGTGGTGCAATTTGACCGCGAGCGCGCTTGCTGAGTTTTTTTCTGTACTGTTCAAACAAATCCGCTGGGACGCTTGCGGGGTCGATAGCTATGTCACGGACACGTTTTAGAGGAGCCTTGTCCGCCAGCAGTTGCTCTGCATAAGCTATGGCACCACTCAGCAGCTCGCCCTCAACAATTTGATCAATTAGATTGAGTTTAAGAGCCTTGTCCGCTGAAATAGGGGCGCCACTTGTAATGAGATCGAGGGCCGCTTCGGCGCCCGTTAAGCGAGGAGCCCGTTGCGTGCCCCCTGCGCCGGGTAGCAAGCCTAATTTCACCTCAGGCAAGCCTACTTTTGCAGAGGCCAGAGCACAGCGGTAGTGACACGCCAGAGCCGTCTCTAAACCGCCACCTAGGGCCGTGCCATGAATGGCGGCGATAACAGGCTTTTGAGAGTTTTCGATGGTTTCAATAACATCCGGCAGGCTGGGTGCCTGTGGTGTTTTGTTAAACTCAGTAATGTCGGCGCCGGCAATAAAGGTTCGCCCTTCACAGACTAAAATTAGAGCTTGAGT
>Ga0209184_1000335_pt1 | contig 55174 bp, 48 predicted proteins | sample EN8Hudsemesocosm_2_FD_184627 | JGI IMG/M metagenome (GOLD analysis project Ga0209184, IMG submission 184627) | Methane-oxidizing microbial communities from mesocosms in the Hudson Canyon - EN8C Hudson Canyon (SPAdes) (version 2) | ecosystem: Environmental > Aquatic > Marine > Cold seeps | place... | reverse complement strand
CCTAACAATGCGTCACCGTTGCCTTTAGCAAGAACGTGCCATGCAGCCAAGCTAGAGATTTTTGAGAAGCCGTAATCGAATGTGTTATCAAACGAAGCGTTAGTCACGCCGCTGTTACCAATTTCGAAAGTCTTATCTACCGCGCCAGCACCAGCGATGTCGATAGTCATACGGATGTTATCTAAGTAAGAACCAGTACCGATGTTGTTACCAGACGCGTCTTGTAGCGCGTTAACACCAGTTGCGTCACCGCCCATTTCGATTCCAGTAATCAAGAGGCTACCAGCGTCTTTATACATGAACTCAGCGATGCTCCACTTAGTTTCGATGTCGATAGTCAAACCCGCTTGACCAGTCAACTCACCCATTGCTGAGTCATCTAGAGCTTTAAGTTCTGCTTGTGCGCCAGCTGATACTGCTGCGATTGCTGATGCTAATGCAATTTTTTTCAGGCCTTTCATATTATTCTCCTAATCATTTAGGTTATTTGCTTAGACACCGGTTTTAATTTTATAAGGTCCGGTTTGTTGTCTTCGCATTCGTAGTAAATTTTCGCTAGCGGGTTGTGTCCCTCGCCAGTAACAACATGTTAAGAAAAACATGTGCTATGTTTCCGTGAAGCGAATCACACTTTGCGTCAGACAACCCCAGCAAACTCCCATTTTACCTCAGTTCACGATTGATTAAGCCTTTTTGCTACGCTACCTAGCGCTTACCGTTAGTTACAAAGTAAATAGGCTTCATCTCTTTTTCAGTTGGGCTGCCTAACTTTACTTCACCATCAACTAATTTATATGGGTATGACCAAGCTCGCCCGAAACCGGCTATATGTTCTGCTATAACGGCGATACGCTTATCTATCGTGCCATCTTCTCTCGCGTTTCCTGTCACGTACATTAAGCCTACCCCCCAAACCGATCGCGTTTGCGCAATCGCTTCTACGTTTTTTACTAAAGCGGCAATCTGAAGGTCTTGCGGCATTTCCTCCTGAGAGTCGATAAATAATGGCTTAAATTCCCCCTCAGGCGACAGCGTTAAGCCAAATGCTTTAAATGACCCACGCGTTAAAAGGTCTCTTTCCATTCTTTTCCAGCCAGCGACCATCATAAACTTTAATTGGGAAACGGCCTGCTCCTCGGTTAAACGACCGCGTTTGATCGAACTAAGATCAACGCCGTCTCCCGTTGGGGCCGTCGCTAAACGCTCAGCTTTACTCGTAGTATCTTCAGCAAAGACAGGTTGGACGAATAGACATAGCAGCAAAGGCAACATCAATAAGGTTTTTTTATCGTACATCAGGAACTCCAATTGTTTATCATTGTTGGGACGGCGTAAAATTATAGCGACTGGCGTAAAATGTCTAGCGTCTATTTGCTAGGGTTGTCGACTTATTCACTATCATGGTTACTTTGATCATACATGCCTAATTCCCGCCCTAAGATTTCCATCAGCCAAGAAACTCGCTGGCAACAATACCGCCTCGACTTAACACGAGACGAACTTAACTTTCTATGCAGCGCCTTATATCGGAGCGTATTGCTTGATGGGGCGACCATTGACCAAGCTCAATCGACACTTATATTTACCGCATTACCCGAGTTCTCGGTTGATATCGATAAGCAGCCTATTAACGTGTCACAGCAAGCGATTCCCGATAACTATTCATCAATACCGTTTACTTGCGGAATCCTAGGGTTTATATCTTACGACTTCGCTGAATCGGCTCTATCCGGCAGAACGTCGAAAAGGCCAAAAAGCAACCTACCGACAAGTACAGCAGGTTACTATGCCTGGTCTTATACTCGAAGCCATAATGAAAACTTTGGGCGACTAACCCTATCGCCTCTAGCATCTGAACAGACAAAGCAAACACTCCAGAACGCACTCAACGAGCTATCTAAGGTCACCAAACCGCCAGCGAAACAGGGAAAAGTCGTCTCACGCCATCAATGGACGCACTCATCTGATCGGTTATCTTACGAAAAAGCTTTCTACAAAATACAAGACTACATCAAGGCAGGAGACGTTTATCAAGTCAACCTAACGCAGCGTTACGAAGCGAGTCTCCGCCACCCACCGAGCGATCTATACTTTGAATTAATGCAGTCCATTGACGCCCCCTACTCTGCATATATGGCTATAAACGAAGACCAATCGGTGCTCAGCTTCTCCCCCGAACAGTTTATCGAGATTACTGAGCGAACAATTGTTACTCGCCCAATTAAAGGGACCGCCCAATATCTTGACGACATGTCAGTACAATCTCTCAAGAATAGCCAGAAAGACCGTGCGGAAAACCTGATGATCGTCGACCTTATGCGCAACGACCTCAGTAAAGTGTGCGCCACGGGCACGGTTAAAACACCTAAGCTTTTTGTGGTCGAGCGCCACAAGGATCTACTGCACCTAGTTAGCACCATAACCGGCAAGCTGCGTGACGATATCAGTGAGTTCGACGCGTTCCTATCGTGCTTTCCGGGAGGTTCAATAACCGGAGCACCTAAGATAAGAGCAATGCAAATAATTGAAGAGTTAGAGGCACACCGGCGAAGCGCTTACTGCGGTTCAATCTTCTATTGGAACGATAACGGTCACTTTGATAGCAACATTATGATCAGAACAATCGTCGCTGACGGAAACAAGCTTTATTGCTGGGGCGGCGGCGGAATCGTTGCCGACTCAAAACTAGAAAGTGAATACCAAGAAAGTCTTATAAAGGTTCAACATTTAACAGGCCCGATAATGCCCGCAAGCAAACAGAGCAAAGAGTAGCGAAGTAAACCTCTACCTAAACACACAACCCTACAAACCTGTTTGCTCGACAGACTTATCGTCGACCAACTCGAGCTGTTGAGCTACATCGCGACCAATCGACTCTAGGTCTCGAATGTCTGCCAGTGCTGGCAACTCAGACAAGCCTTTTAGATTAAAGTGATCAAGAAATAGCTTGGTTGTCGCATAAATAGCGGGGCGCCCGGGTACGTCTCTGTGCCCCACTACGCGAACCCAATCTCGCTCGACCAGCGTCTTTATAATGTGCGAACTGACCGACACCCCGCGAATCTCTTCGATATCCCCGCGAGTAATGGGCTGTCGATAAGCGACTAGCGCCAACGTCTCCAACAGTGCACGAGAATATTTTTGCGGCCTTTCATCCCATAAGCGATTAACAACGGTAGCTAGCTCGCTTGCTGTTTGAAACCGAAAACCGCCCGCGACCTCCACCAACACGACCCCCCGACCGACATACCTAGACGCCAAATTGGCAAGGGCTGACTTTATTTCTGCATTCGTTAGGCCAAGGTATTCACTTTCGAAAGACTCTCCCGCAATTAGCGCTTTCAGTTTATCGACTCCGAGCGGCTTAGTTGAGGCAAAGATGAGAGCTTCACAGATATGTTCCAACTTCGACAGACGGTTGACGCTTTCTGGTTTATTATTGCCTGTCATTAGCTCTTAACCTTTAAATGGATCGGACCCAAAGGCTGAACCTGAGTGAGCTCAATCAACTGTTCTTTAACAAGCTCCATTATCGCAAGAAACGTCACCACAACGCCGTCACGGCCTTCTGCTTGAGAAAACAGCGAATAGAAGCTCGCATACCCAGTTGACGACAAGGTATCAAGAATCTTAGACATGCGCTCTCTCGTGGATAGCTTTTCTCTTCCGACATGATGACTTTCGAACATAGATGAGCGTGCTAGCACCCCATTCAAAGCAGAAATTATTTCATCCAACGACACATCTGGGTGGCGCGTCGTTTGATGAAGAGAAGCGGCATCTGCCGAAACACTATGAAACTCTCGACGCAGGCGAGGAAGACGATCAAGGTCTTCGGCCGCCGTTTTAAAACGCTCATATTGCTGTAAGCGTCGAATCAACTCCGCGCGAGGATCATCTTCATCGCTTTCATCAGCTATTTGCTTAGGCAGCAACATTCTAGATTTGATCTCCGCCAACATGGCAGCCATTACCAAATACTCAGCCGCTAGCTCAAACTTAAGCGCCTTCGCACTTTCGATATAACGCATGTATTGTCGGGTGATTTCGTAAACATCAATAGAAAGGATGTCCATATTCTGACGGCGGATCAAATAGAGCAGTAAATCCAGCGGCCCTTCAAATGCTTCCAGTATCACTGACAAAGCATCAGGCGGAATATACAGATCTTCCGGCATATCACTGAGAGGTTTACCATCGACCAAGGCCAATGGCAGCTCTTCCTGCACTGGGTTAGCGGGTGCTAAGGACATATTTTTTCAACAGAAACTTTCGTAATGCTACTGCCCGTAACGCGGGTCGGGCTGCAAAAGAGTCTTTAACCACCGAATGACAAGCCCATCACTTGTCGTACTTCTTCTAAAGTCGCCCTCGCCGCATCGCGCGCACGCTCTGTACCTTCAGAAACAATACTGCGAACCAACTCGGGATTTTCTTCGTATTGTTTGGCTCGCTCAATTATCGGTTTTTGCTCTTCTAGTACGGCATCAATTAGCGGTTTTTTACACTCTAAACACCCTATACCTGCACTCATACAGCCTTCCTGAACCCATTTTTTACGCTGCGAGTCTGAGTAAACCTCATGAAGCTTCCATACCGGACACTTTTCTGGGTCACCCGAGTCGGTAAGCCTTACACGCTGAGGATCGGTCTGCATTGTTTTGATCTTTTGCGCCACTTCGTCTGGCGCTTCACGAAGACCAATCGTATTGTTATACGATTTAGACATCTTCTGTCCGTCTAAGCCCGGCATTTTTGGAGAAGGTGTTAACAGTGCTTGTGGCTCTGGCAAAATAACTTTGCCGCCACCTTCGATAAACCCAAACAAGCGCTCCCTATCACCGAGTGAAATATTCTGCTGGTCTTTGATTAACGCTCTTGCTGTTTCCAAGGCTTCATCTTCGCCCTGCTCTTGAAACTTTTTAAGGAGGTTACGGTAGAGTCTAGCGTTTTTCTTGCCCATTTTCGTAATCGCAGCTTCTGCCTGCTCTTCGAAACCTGGGTCTTTCCCGTACAGGTGGTTAAAACGCCGAGCAACTTCACGCGTTAACTCCACATGCGCAACCTGGTCAGCCCCAACAGGGACCTGCCCCGCTCGGTACACTAATATATCTGCGCTTTGCAATAACGGATAACCTAAAAAGCCATAGGTTGCTAAGTCTTTTTCCTTTAATTTGTCTTGCTGATCTTTATAGGTTGGCACGCGTTCCAGCCAGCCCAACGGCGTCATCATTGACAATAACAGATGTAGCTCAGCGTGTTCGGGCACGTGCGACTGAACAAACATCGTTGCGGAGCTTGGGTTAACGCCAGCCGCTAGCCAGTCAATCATCATATCCCAAACACTTTGTTCAATTTGGTAGGGGTTTTCGTAATGTGTCGTCAACGCATGCCAGTCAGCAACAAAAAAGAAACACTCATAGTCATGTTGAAGTTCAACCCAATTCTTTAAAACACCATGGTAATGACCAAGGTGTAGTTTTCCAGTTGGGCGCATTCCAGATAAAACACGCTTCTGTAATTCAACAGAACTCAAAATAATCTCCTAAAGCAACAAATAATTCGCCGCAGTATAATCGTTTTAACCATATAAAAACTACTGACCAGCCATCAAATATAGGCTGTAAAACGCTAGGCCCGCGCTGTTCGCATCGTCACAAACTCTTCTGCAGAGGTCGGGTGAATACCGATAGTAGAATCAAAATCAGCTTTCGTTGCGCCCGCTTTGATGGCTATTGCAATGCCTTGAATTATCTCACCGGCTTCATGCCCTACCATATGCGCTCCAATCACCTTATCCGTTGCTTTATCGACAAGGAGCTTCATCATGCAGCGCTCGTTACTACCAGATAAAGTATGTTTCAGAGGTCGAAAGCTAGAAACATAAATATCGCAATCTATCCCTGCTTTTCCAGCTTGCTCTTCGCTTAGCCCCACCGTGCCAATGTTAGGCTGGCAAAACACGGCGGTCGCAATATTTGTATAGTCGACCAACGCCGTATCCTCACCCTTGCCATATAAATATTCCGACAAGTGCATTCCTTCTGCCAACGCAACTGGGGTCAATTGCATGCCACCCGTTACATCGCCAAGTGCGAAAATATTTTCGACTGAAGTTTGATAGTGATCATTAACAGCCACTTCACCTTTTTCGTTAAGTGCAACCGCGACATTATTCATGCCCAAATCCTGCAAATGCGGACGACGCCCCGTAGCGGCTAGCACAATGCCCGCGTCTAGTTGTGCGCCGCTTTGCAACGTAACCTCTATATTTTCATTCGCTTTTTGGAGTGACTCGATGTTGTTATTGAACAACAACTTGATTCCTTTTTTCTCGACCTCGTCTTTGACGAAATATCGAATCTCTTCATCAAACCCACGCAAAAACATATCTCCACGATAAACCAAGGTAGTATCGACGCCCAAACCTGCCATGATCCCGGCCATTTCAATCGCTATATAACCACCACCTAACACCACCGCTTTGGCGGGAAGGTGCTCAAGGTAAAAGAACTCATTCGATGTAATTGCAAGCTCATTCCCTGGGAACTCTGGGACAAAAGGCCAGCTTCCCGTTGCAATAACGATTCGCTCCGCCGTGACTTTTTCGTTTCCTAACGACACCGTATGCTCGTCAACGAAACGCGCCCTTGCGTCATATATTTTTGCTCCAGAGTTTTCGAGGAGGTTTTGATAAATGCCGTTTAATCTTGAAATTTCGGTATTCTTATTGGCCAACAACGTAGGCCAATCAAATTGACTTGTTCCTGAATGAGACCAGCCGTAACCGTTCGAATCTTCAACTTGTTCATTCACCTCAGACGCGTACACAAACAATTTTTTGGGCACGCAACCAACATTGACACAGGTGCCACCCAAGTAGCGGTCTTCTGCGACGGCCACTTTGACGCCTTTTGATGCCGCCATTCTGGCTAACCTAACACCACCGGAACCAGCGCCAATCACAAATAAATCATAATCGTACTTACTCACGAGCTATCCTTTTGCATTTTTTTCAGGTGATGCCCATTGTTTACCGCTTTAAAAAGCACTTTTTCTTCCAATGGACCAAGTTTGACCGTCCCGACCACGTCATAGCCAAGCTTTTTATAAAAGTCTAAATAACGAAAGTTACCCGTATCGAGTGCAATGCCTGATGATTTCGGGTTTTCAAAACAAATTTTCTCAATCACTTCCATCAATTGACGGCCATAACCCATATTATGATAGCGGTCATCAACCCCAAATAGCGGAAGTTCATGATGAGAGTCTTGAGGTAAGCATTGATGAATCTGCTTGTGATACTCAATGTACCTCCACGTGCAATCCATTCCTGCTGTCATCATCATTCGCGCGCGCCAATTAAACTGACGCGCCAAGTTGAGCCGTACATCCGGGTTACCGATCAGCGCTACCCCGATTAGATGATTGTCTAGGGCAAGGCCTATCACGTCTTGCTGGGAGTCGAAGTGCAATTTGACCAACTCTCGAATTGTTGCTCTTACGCGCTGTTCATAGCCCGGACGCGACGCGTCAAATAAATACTTAAAGGTTGGCTCATTCTTATAGGCTCGAAACAAAATTGCTTTCGCTTCGGTTAAAGCCGCAGGGTCCAAACGTACTACGCGGGCCTGAGTTTCTTCAGTGATTAGCGTCATATATTATTCTTATGTTTTAGTGATGGAAAAGTGGCCTAGGACGACAATGTAAGGCGTGCGCTGACTAAGCCATCTGCATCGCCTCTTTCTAACGACAACTGGTCAACTTCTATTTTTAAAGACTTTTGAAGCGCCGACAACCATTTTACAACGTCATTGAAAGGAACACCCTCAACCCAAACTTTCACTTCATTTTCGCCACTAGGCTCGAAACGTTTCAGGTTTAAGCCTTGGCGCTTAGCCAAGTTAGTGACCGACGAAACAAGCTGCTGGCTAGTAAGGCTTTTAGAGGAACCACTTCCTTTCGCAAGCCGCGCTAAGGTATTTTTATTCGATTCGATTAAGGCCTGTAATTGCTCCGCTCTCTCCAGACCGGCTTTTGACTGTTCCATATATTCTTTTGTAGGACTCCAAAGAAGCGTATAAAGCAACAGCCCTGCGACCACCACGGCGCACAATTTAACAACGTTCTGCTCCATTGCATTCATAGACGCATAACGCTGCACGAGAGGCGCAACACTTTCATGTCGTAATATTGGTTCAAACATCAGCTAGCTCCCCCCCACGCTAATTCGACCTCGAAAATATCCATCTTCCTGAACGGCTGAGCTAATCTTTGCCGTTAGGCCAGCCCCCGCAATTGCCTGCTGTAAACGGCCAACTTGTTCGTAGTTTTTCGCTCGTAGCTCTAACACTAACTCGCCTCTTTGCTGACTATAACTAATCGACTGAAAGGTAAAGCCGGCGCTTTCTTGCTCTTGATTAAAGTGATACCCCGCCTCGCCCAGCAACTCTAAAAATCCTGCTTCCACTGCCGTTTCAGCGTTTCCTTGATTGAGCTTCCCTTTTATAACGCGACCCAGTTTTTGAGCGCTCATTGACTTCGTCCCAGGCACTAGTTTTTGATACGAAGCAATCGCATTTTGTTTAGTTTTTTCCGCCTGCGCTGAAAAGTAAACACCCTTTGAGACGAAAACACCCAACTGAAGCACAAAGCCTACCAGTAAAACCGCCGCCACCGAGCGCCATTTATACCAATGACCGGACTGTTCTCCCGTCACCTTAAAAGCTCCCTGACACAGTTCAACTAGCGGCTCAGTTTTTCGTACAGCGGATTCGGACAATAAGGCCAATGACGATATTTCCAACGGTTCGACATTAACCTCAACATTCGGATATTGCTGAAGCTCCGCTACCAGCAGCTTAGAGGAATCTTGCTCAGCTTTTTCAATCAACACGTTTAACACGTAGGTCTCTGATTCCCCTGGCTGAGCATCCGCGGTGCCTAAGAATATAGAATCAAGATACGCTACAAGGTTATCGATCGACAGGCCAAGTGCATGATGGCGACGGCTGTTCACCAGCACCCGGTTTTTCCCAACTAACAAGGTCATATCCGCTTCGCCGAGTGGCAGACACTGCGCGTCGATAACCGCGCTAGTTAACGAAACGTTCTCTAACTCAAGAAAATGCTGATAAATGTTTTCAAACGCGTCGCTATCAAGACATACAACAGGATAAGCACCGCTCTTTGAACGTTTTCCGGCGGCAAGATGGATCTCCGACAGGTCTTGCGCCAAACGCTCTTCCACCGCAAAGGGTAATGCCTGTGCCAAGTACCGCGACTGGTTTCCAGGAAGCTCTACTTCTGTCATGAACGCCGACTGAGCCGGCCACAATAGGCAGCATTCAATCTGCTCAATGCCGTTCTGCATTAAGATTTGCGATATTTCTTCAAACGTATCCGCCGCCCCTGCAGAAGCTCTTTTTCCAGCAAGGTCATACAATACCCAATCGAAGTGACTGTCTGAGTCAATCTCCGACGAACAAGAGCGCACATATAGTTTGTTTGGCATAAGATAATTCTAAAAGGCTAAAGCGCCCGTTCCTATAGTTTACTGGTGTGTCGATACACTAATTTAAGTCTACTAAGAATTATAGCGATAAGTTTTATTTTGTTATGAAAATCTTTTGGTTCTCAGCACCGTCAAGCCATTCATTTTTCTTCAAGAAATCAACGAAGCACTTCAAAACGATAAAACCCAAGCTGCTGTTGCGACGCGGACATCAACCATAAAGTCCTTACCAACCGTCACACCGCATCAAGACTAAAACTGCGTTTAAGGGGTGCCCGCTGAACCGGAACTCCCTCCAGCTCCGGATGCCCCTGAAGCACCACTTCCGCCAACCAACGATAAGTTCTCTTTAGTAATTAAATACTTCTGGCCCTGATCTCTTCGAAGGATACTCATTGCCCCGTCGCTTTGCGCTCGATAAATCAAACTTTTCAAACGCGCCGTGCGCTCCGCAAAAGTGACTTTTATCGCAAGCTCGTAAAACAAAGCGTTAACGCCAATATGTGTCTCGTCTATCGTCTTTCCGTCTAGCGTAGGCTCAGCCTTGAAATCCGCAATAGTTTTCCACGCCTCGCTATCACGCGCCTCTATCAACTGCTCAGCTTCTTGATCTGTTAAATTAGCGATCAACGCTTGCAACACTTCAGCCGGCGCGGTATTCACGTTAGTGTGGCCAAACCCTCTGGGTAGCGCGACGACAAATTTACTGAGTTCTCGATAGTCATCTAGTTCAAGGCCAAACATTAACCTCAATTCGCTGCCATGAAAAAAAGACTGTTTGGATGTTCGAAAAGGCGGCGACAACCCTAAATAGTCGCCATCTTCGGCCCCATCAAAGCTATATTGATTCTGATCTTCATCAAGCCAGTCAATTATCACCTCAAGCTTTGCCGTGTCGAGGTTAAGGCGAGTAAATAGCCGTTTGAAACGATCAATCATTAAGGTATTCGGGCTGCCATCCAAATTCACTAGATCGTTGAGGTTCAAGCGTCCCTGAACATCGTCAAACTGCGCTTCCAACAGCGCGTTTTCAAACGGGTAAGCAAGCGAGGCGCTTATCGATTCGAGATCGTCAAAAAAACCGTCTTTCTTATCTTTATCCCAATCTTCTTTTAGTATCGCCCTAGCAACTTTCTCAGCCGTTAACGCGAATTCATACGCTTGGGTTTGCGCGGCAATATTGCCCGCTTGCTGAATAAACAAACTTTGTCGGTTATACATTCCAACACTGAGAATTGTGACCAAGGCAAATACGAGAATCACGATCATTAAGGCAACGCCTTGTTGATGAGCCCCTGATGGAGTGCGTCCGTCATTTGAAAACGCTAATTTGTATGGTGAGATCATCGAATTTGCTCCACGCTTTCCTCACCGACATCCTCGTCATCAGCGCCGCCCGCTCCTTCATTATTAGAGCCATTGCCCGCACCACTTGAGCCACCCGCACCACCTACTCCACCTGCACCTCCCGCAGCGCCAGGAATGTCTTGCTGTTCTTGATACGATACAAAATCGTAAACGCGGTTCATCTCACCAAAACGATCTGAGGTAAACGTGAGGTTGATCGCTCGCGGCAGGGTGTTAAAAGGGGCCATCGGATCTGCGCTTGCGCCCGCCCCGCCAGAAACTGGAGGCCAGTCATCAATCCATTCATCAGTTTGGCTCAGAAAGCTAACGCTTACTTCAGACAGCTCGCTCATCAAGATACGGCTTCGCGGTTCAGAATCCTGAGCTCTATCGAGTACTGACCATGTCAACCGGGAAAAATCGCCATCTGCATTCAGCTCATATGCCACCCGTTGAACTTCTGAGCGGACGTCATAAGTGGGCAAAGGGTTGCGCCAACCCACTCGCGTAAACTCGACTATAAATTCATCATTTTTAGTACTGAGCGCTGGCTGGTAGTCTCCAAATTCATCTCGGATACTTCGCGCCGCGACTTGTTGCATATCGCGAGACACAAAGAACATCATTTTTTGCAAGTCACCCAGCTCGGCTAACCTGGTCTGGGTTAGTTCGTTTGTACGAATCGCCTGGTTAAGAACCTGCCATGACCCCAAACCGATCGCAGCAGTAATAAATATCGCAATCAACACTTCAAGCAGCGTAAAGCCAACGGGACGGATGAAAGCAGACCTCATATCAATAGCGGCCCAAAAAACCAGTCAGCGAGGCACGCTTGCGCCTATCATCTGCTGACTCACCCAGCGAAAACGCAGAAAGTTCTACCCGGTTGATAAAGGGGTTATCCGTTGTACTGACTTTCGACACAAGCTCCCAGTCAACATCACCATACGTGACATCTTCCTTGTATTCTTTAGGCGTTGGGAACGCACCACTCAGTCGTAATTCTGCCATTTTGTTCTGAGCAATCCAGGTTCCTAACATTTTCATACGAACCGTCTGGTATTGAGAAACAGTGGAAGCCGAGACCTGTTGAATCACCAGACCAATCAGGGAAAAGAATATTAGCGCAACCAGCACCTCTAACAAGGTGAAGCCTCGCTTAGGTCTAGCTGGGTTGTCGGTCACCCGCTTAGGAAACGTCACGAATTTTGCTCAAGCACATGGGGCAATATGATATCTCCCTGCTCATCCGTTTTAATCTCAAGCAAAGAATCGGAATCATTATCTAATGAAAAGCCTATGACGAAAGGCGTGATCTCACCGCTCGATAGCATTACTAGGTCGGGTTCTTTGCTATCTTCTTCGTCTATTTTTCCGCTACTGTCACTGCTTGAACTCTGGTCAGGCAAGCGAAACTCATCCTCTCTACGCCACTCAACTACCAGCCACTCTGGAAAAGTATGCGAGCGCAAAAATCGTTGTGGAGCATCAACCCAAGACGACTCTTCTTCGTCATAGACTAAAAACGAATAGGCATCACTTTCAAAGCGGATGCCTATCTCACTATTAGAATAGATAGCTTCTTCGGACGCCATCCGTAATACCGCATGCAAACGATTAACTTCGTTATTGAGCGCTCTGCCTTGGTTCCCTGAACCTACCGTTGTTAATCCAATACTGGCGAGTAAACCAATCAACACAATGACTACCAACAACTCTATTAGCGTGAAGCCATTGGTTACGTTTTTTGGAATGCCAGTATTCACGAAACTAATTTAAGTCGTGGACGCTAATATCGGCACCGTCATCAGCACCACCTTCTTTGCCATCACGCCCAAACGAATACAGGTCGTAAGGACCTTCTGAGCCTGGACTAATATACTGATACTCATTACCCCATGGGTCGACGGGAGCATTCGGTAAGTACCCATCCTTGTTCCAGTTTTTTGCTTCGGGGGAGCCTGACGGCTCGGTTACTAAGGCCTCTAGCCCTTGCTCAGTACTGGGGTAATTAAAGTTGTCCAACTTGTATAAATCCAAGGCATTACTGACATTTCGGATTTGTGTCTTGGCCACACCAACCCTCGCCTCTTCACCACGACCCAGTATATTTGGCGCAACAACCGCCACCAGCAACCCGAGTATGACCATCACCACCATAATTTCTATCAAGGTAAAACCGCTTTGCATGCCCTTAGATTTTTTCATTACCCTTTCCTGTTCATTAAAATTATATCTATAAACTCCATAGCGGAGCGTTAGCCAACTAAATTACTCATATTCAGAATTGGCAACATGATTGCCAGTACAATAATCAGAACAACCGCGCCCATAAAAAGCAGCATAAACGGTTCAAACAAGCCAACCAAAGTTTCTATCAACCCTTGCAGGTCACTCTCCTGATGCGACGCTGTGCGCTCCAACATCTGATCAAGCTCACCGCTCGACTCGCCACTCGCAATCATATGCACCATTATTGGAGGGAAATACCCAGTCTGCTCGATGGACTTGTACAAACTACCTCCCTCGCTAACAGACTGAGCTGCGTCAAGCAGCGCAGCCCGCATGCAATCGTTACTAAGCACTTCAGAAGCTATTCGCATGGCGTCGACCAAAGGCACACCACTACTGTTTAAGATACTTAGCGTACTCGCAAACTGAGAGGTATTCGCACCTCGCGTCAACTTTTTGATGAACGGCATTTGCAGTAGTTTTTTATGATAAGCCAATCGAAATGCATCTTTCTTTAACGCCAATTTGAAACCGACACCGGCCCCTATCAAGATGAATAACAATAGCAACCCCCAATCGCCTAAGAAGCCACTGCAAGCAAGCAAAGCCTGAGTCAGAGGAGGTAGCTCCTGACCATTATTTATAAATACCTCAATAATATCGGGAACGACATAAGTGAGAAGAACCACGACTATCGCAATCGCCACGACACTTAGAATCAAAGGGTAGATGGCCGCTAGCTGTATTTTCTGTCGCGCAGCCTGACGGGATTCTGTGTAGTCAGCCAATCGATTGAGTACCAAGTCCAAATGGCCCGCGTGCTCGCCCGCTGCTACCGTCGAACGATAGAGCTTAGGAAAAGCAGCGGGGAATTCCGCAAGGCTATCAGCCAAGGTATACCCTTCAAGTACCTTGGCACGTATCGCAAGCATCATGCTTCTGATCGCCGGCTTTTCACTTTGGGAAGAGACCGCACTGAGCGTTTCTTCTATGGGTATCCCAGATTGAACCAAGGTTGCTATCTGCCGTGTCAACAACGACAAATCTTTAACGCTAATCGACTTACGCGCTTGGAAAATTCCGCTAGCGCCTTCTTTTTCAATACTTTGTTCGACTTCAAGGGGAACCCAGCCCTTGTCACGGAGCTGCTGCCTTATCTGGCGGGCACTGTCTGCCTCCATGACTCCTTTCTGCTGGCGCCCGCGCTCATCAAGCGCTTTATAATCAAATGCAGCCATAGCTATCCCTTATGCGTAACACGCACAACCTCTTCTATCGTTGTAATACCGGATAAAACCTTGGCAATACCGTCTTCATGAATGCTAGGGCTACGTTCGCGAGCACAAGCCTCTAGCTCCATTTCGCCCGCTTTGTTATGAATCAACTCGCGAAGCCGCTCGTCCACCTCAATCACTTCGTAAATACCCACTCGCCCTTTATAGCCTTGGTGATTACATTCCGAGCAGCCTTTGGTTTTGTATATGACCGGGGGCGAACTTGGGTCAACCTGCAAATAATCACAAACAGAAGGGGTTGCCTCCATCGGCTCTTTACACTCTTGGCAAAGCACTCGCACTAGCCGCTGTGCGACAATTCCGACCATACTAGAGCTAATTAGAAAAGGCTCAACGCCCATATCCATTAGCCGCGTTATCGAACCAACGGCGCTATTTGTATGCAGAGTTGAAAGCACCATATGCCCCGTTAAACTTGCTTGTACAGCGATCTCAGCAGTCTCCAAGTCACGAATTTCACCGATCATGACGACGTCTGGGTCCTGACGCAAAATCGCCCGCAAGCCGCGAGCAAATGTCATATCCACCTTGGTATTAACTTGAGTTTGACCGATTCCGGGTAAGTTGTACTCGATCGGATCTTCAACCGTTAAGATGTTTCGGCTTCTATCGTTAATTTCGGACAACCCCGAATAAAGAGTTGTCGTTTTACCCGAGCCTGTAGGCCCCGTAACCAGCATAATTCCGTGTGGTCGATTAACAATGGACTTAATAGATTCCAAGTCCCGTTCACTCATCCCCAGGCTTTCCAGTTTTAGTCTACCGGCGTTTTTATCTAGCAACCTGAGTACAATTCTTTCGCCACTTGCAGAAGGCATCGTCGAAACCCGAATGTCGACTTCTCGTCCGCCGACTCTTAGAGAGATACGGCCATCTTGCGGGATGCGTTTTTCGGCGATATCTAATCGGGACATAACTTTTATTCGAGACACGAGCAAAGGCGCGAGCGCACGCTTAGGTTTAACGATTTCTCGCAGTACACCATCAACCCGAAAACGAACCACTAACTGTTTCTCGAAAGTTTCAATGTGCACATCCGACGCGTCTGACTTAACCGCCTCAGTCAAAATTGCATTGATCAGCCTGATAATCGGCGCATCATCTTCTTGCTCTAAGAGGTCTTCAGTCTCAGGCACGGAGTTCGCTAAACTGGCGAGGTCCATATCATCACCCAAGCCTTCAACCATCTGCATCGCTTCTTCTGAGTCGTTTTGATATGCGAGTCCGAGCGCTGCTTCAAACTCGGCCTCGTCGACCAAGCGAAAAACAGCTCCACCGCGATTAAGCCGGTTAACTTCTGCAAACGCATCAGGACTGAGGCCTGGGCGATAAAGCACCTCTCTTACATCGTTATTACTCACCAAAACCACGCCCTGCTTTTTAGCGAAGGAAAATGGTAGACGATCAATTCGCTTTCCCTCAAAAGGCGGCGCATCCGCAAGACCTAGGCTAGCGCCATCGGTACCAACAGGCGAACCCTCCACGTCATCATTTTGAGTTACGATTTGATCTGACACGAACACACTCCAAAAAACCAAAAACAGACACGCCAACCGTGCACTGACATAGTGACAAGCATCGATTACGCACTAGACTATAAAAACTAGCATTCATTGCCGAAAATTACCTTATTTATGGCAATCGATAATCTAGTTTCTTATCAGCTTGTGCAACAGCACGATATATTAAATCATCGTAAGGCTAAATAAAGCGCCAAGCGTCGATGGAAGCGCCCTTTCACGCTAGTATAAAAAGTGAGAGTCTATTCATTTTTTGTTGCCACTGATTACGGCATACCGTATTGGTTAAAACAAAGCTAAACATTATCACCAGCTTAACGATAACAAAGTGATGCAACATTTATATCTTTTACGATTGGAGACCTAGTGTGAAGTTTTTGCTCCCTGCAATTAAGCTGATGAACCTGCTTAGCTATAACCTAAAATTCACACTGATTAGTGTTCTTTGGCTGTTCCCAATTATCGGGTTAAGCTACCTATTGTTAAGTCAGCTTAACTCGTCCATCAAACAAATCGAACAAGAAGTGTTTGGCATCACCTTCTACGAAGATATTCTCGACCTCGAGCAACTGGCCAGGGAATATAGAGATATCCGCTCCATTTCAAAACAACGGTCAATTGGGACTCTAGACAATAGAGCGACGAGCCTCCAGCGTCAGCTAACACAGCAGTTCGTATCTTTTCGAGACAAACTTCAATCTTATAAAGGCGCGCCTTCATTACTCATTGAGCACACAGAAACCACGCTTGATGCGTGGGAACAAATGAAACAGCAGGACATCCAAAAGTTAGACTACTCAAATCAGTACCGATATTTTTCAGAATTCAACGACAAGCTTGCAGTACTGCGCCAAAGCGCTGCCCAAATATCCGGGCTAGCACTCGATTCAGATACTGAAATCAACACCTTGTTCTCATTACTAGACAACAACGTCAATGACGCACTGGACAAGTTAAGTAAGGCACGCAGCATCGGAATATTTACGTTAAATGAAGGCGCGATTAGTTATGCTATGAGCGACGGCCTTAACGCGCTTTACGACGAACTTGATAAATTTAACACCGAGTTCATTCCAGCAATAGAGCTATCTCGCTCTAAATCTAAGGTGCTAAACCAATTAGATAGTGAGACGTTCGAGCAGGTATTGAATGCAATACCCTCGGTACAATCGATTATCGATGAAGAGATCATCAACCCCATTCACCTTGAGAAAAAATGGCCTAGCTACGAATCCGAAGTTGTCACATTCATCGATGAATATATCGCATTTAGTGACCTAGTTGCCGCACACATAAACGCCATTCTGGTCGACCGGCTCGACGAACAGAAATCAGCACGGACACTATTGTTTGTCATCTTGACTGTCGTACTCGCAATCATCCTTTACCTCTACATGGGCTTTTCCGTTTCCGTTCGTAACGCGATACAAAGTTTTTCTAGAGCGGCCCGCAAAGTATCGTCTGGCGACCTGACCGTTACACTCGAAAAGCATTCACAAGACGAACTGGGCGAGCTAACAATAGAATTTAACGAGATGACACAACAAATCAGAAGCCTGATCGAGGCGGTTTTAAAAACGGTCGACGGCGTGTCAATGCAGGCTCAAGGGGTTAATGCCACCGCGCAGTCAAACAGCGCCGCGATCCAACGCCAGCTCGCAGAGACCAGCCACATTAACGACGCTATGCAGCAAATGGTTAATACCGTTGATGAAGTCGCGACCAACACACAGAAAACATCTGACGCCGCAAATGTTGCGCAGAATGAAGCATCCAATGGTCAATCGGTAGTGAACGATACACTGCTAGCAGTAGACGCCTTATCTAAAGAGATTCGAAATTCAGTTGAAAACATCCGACAAGTTCGCCATGACAGCGAAGAGATCAACCAAGTACTCGTAGAAATCAAAGCCATCGCAGAGCAAACCAACCTTCTTGCGCTCAATGCGGCCATCGAAGCGGCAAGAGCGGGAGACCAAGGACGCGGCTTTGCCGTGGTCGCAGACGAAGTTAGAACCTTATCGCAACGCACTCAAAAGTCGACGGAAGAAATTGACAAGATGATTGAGCGACTTCAACAAGGCGTGGCCAATGCCGTTGAGTCAATGGATGGAAGTCACGCCACCACCGAAACGACGGTTCAACAGTCGAACAAGGTAGCCGATGCGCTTGGAAAAATCGTTTCAAGTGTCGACTCTATCGTCCAAATGAGTCAACAAATTGCTGGTGCGGCAGAAGAGCAAGCCGTCGTTACTAAGAACATAGAATCCAACGTTAACCAAATCGTTGATCTTGGCAACGAAACGGAAGAATATGCGAATAGTGCTTTGAATGCCGCAGAAGCATTGTCTGGTGACACGGCAACCTTGAAAGGTCTAATTGGCAATTTCAAGATTTAGCACTTTGAATTCTATCCTCACTCAGTGGGCATCGGGTTGGCATGTGCTAATATTGAGCTATTAGTGTGATCGCGATAACGCGTAAAACTCACAGCAATAGGCCCAAACGATAACCATGCGAACTTTGCTTAAACGCGCCCCCCTGCTGACAGCCATCTGTTTGGCTTGCCTTGTTGCGGCAAGCTTTTATTGGCAGTCCCTTGAGCTATGGTCAACACCAGAGGCCATGCCCACTGTCGCTGTGCCAGCAAAGGTCGAGCAAGTAAACAAGCCAGCTCGAAATATCGCCCAATTCAAACTATTTGGTGATGCAAACAAGCAAGCTGCGCCCGTCGCGGCACCACAAAAAGAACTACCCAAGACGACTCTTCGACTCACGCTAACTGGCGTTTCTGCCGGTGCCGGCGATAAGACAGCAAGCGCGCTAATAGAAGGGCCTGATCGAAGCACCCTACTTTACAAGGTGGGCGACAGCGTTCCCGGTAACGCCACGCTTAACAATGTTTATGACGATAGAGTCGTGCTTAACCGCTCGGGTCGACTCGAAAATCTATATTTCCCCAAAGTAAGCAAAGGTGGTGGGCAATACCTAGCCCAAGTAAAAAATGAACCCACTGAACGTAGCGCCGTAAATCAAGTACAAGCCAGCAAACCGTCGGTCGACCCATCGCGAAAAAGCTCGATCAAAGATCGCCTCAACACGCTCAGAAATCGAATTCGCAACGGGCAAAACTAGATACCTTATGGATAGCCGCTGTAACGCTAACCTTTCATCCAGAGCAGCTCATAAATTAATTGCTGTCTGGGTTTTCGCATTGCTATCAAGCTCACTCTACGGCCTAGAACTTAGTAAGACGCTTCTTAACTATATCAATGACCGATTTGGTGAGGCCGCAACTCAACGCCTTGTCGCTTGGCAGTCACTCGCCAACTCTGATCCATCCAAAGCAACGTCGGTCAAACTAAACGAAGTCAATACGTTCTTTAATCAGGCTGCATTTGTTAGCGATCAAAAACACTGGGGCACCGAAGATTATTGGGCAACACCAGTCGAGCTTCTCGCCACCAATGCCGGCGACTGTGAAGACTATTCAATTGCTAAATATTTCACGCTAAAAGAAATGGGCATACCCGAAGAAAAACTTAAGATCACGTATGTAAAAGCTCTCGAGCTAAACCAAGCGCACATGGTTCTCGCCTACTACGAACAACCGGAATCAGAACCCCTGATTCTCGATAACTTAATTACAGAAATAAAACCCGCATCCAAACGCAACGATCTACTGCCTGTCTATAGTTTTAATGGCGAAGGACTTTGGCTATCGCGCTTTAAAGGTAACAAGCAAAAACGTATTGGCGGCCCTGACCAATTAGATAACTGGCTAGATATGATGACACGTCAGCGTAAGCTGATTCGGTAATTCGACTCTTCGCCAGCTAGCTAACGGCAAGGTAAGGTCGCTAAATATAAATCGCCCTTCGCACCCGCTCGTTTCAATAAGCGCAATCCTAACCCACCAAAAATCGCTAAATCCCATAGCAGTTCGATATTTCTTTTTTCAGTTCGGCTCAACTTTAAGTTGACGTTAACGTAAACTGTAAGCAATAATCGTTCTACTCAATCACTCTCGGCCCCCAAAATAAAGATGCCTCAATATTCGATCAGAGATTTAGCAGAAGAATTTGATGTCACGACTAGGACCATGCGCTTTTATGAGTCTGAGGGTTTGCTGCACCCATCTCGAAAAGGCCAAACACGAATTTACAACGACAAAGACCGTATCGCACTTAAACTCGTAATCCGAGGAAAGCGCTTAGGTTTTTCGCTGGCCGAATCCAAAGAACTCATTCAGCTTTACAACCCGAAGGGCGCGAATGAAACACAGCTGCGTCGGGTGTTAGACAAAATCCAACAACAAAAAAACGCGCTTGATCAGCAAATAGAAGATATACGCGTTATGCAACTTGAACTAGAAGAAGCCGAAAGGCGCTGCCTAGAAACCCTAGGCGACAACAACAATTCGAACCCATAGATAGAGGTTAATTTTTATGTCCATCGCATCGCTCCAAACGCTTAACTTTGACCTGGGTGAAACCAATGACATGTTGCGCGATCAGGTCACCAGTTTTGTCAGCAAGGAAATTTCACCGATTGCGGCTAAAACTGACGCCGACAATGAGTTTCCTAATGCGCTATGGCCTAAGTTCGGTGAGATGGGTTTGCTTGGCATGACCGTCTCTGAAGAGTTCGGTGGCGCAAACATGGGCTACCTCGCCCATGTCATTGCAATGGAAGAGATCAGTAGAGGGAGCGCATCGATCGGTCTTAGTTATGGCGCGCACTCCAACCTTTGCGTTAACCAAATCTATCGAAACGGCACACAAGCACAAAAAGAAAAGTACTTACCCAAGTTAGTGTCGGGACAGCACATAGGCGCACTCGCCATGAGCGAACCCAATGCCGGCAGCGATGTTGTGAGTATGAAGCTTAGAGCCGAGAAGAAAGGCGACCACTACGTTCTCAATGGGACCAAAATGTGGATCACCAACGGCCCGGACGCTGACACCTATGTTATTTACGCCAAAACCGACGTAGAAAAAGGTCCTCATGGAATTACTGCATTCATCGTTGAACGCGACAGCAAGGGCTTCTCTCGCTCACCCAAACTCGACAAACTCGGCATGCGCGGATCAAACACCTGTGAACTCGTGTTTGAAGATGTAGAAGTGCCCGTCGAAAACATCCTAGGTCAAGAAAACGCTGGCGTACGTGTGTTGATGAGCGGTCTCGATTATGAGCGCGTTGTGCTCTCAGGTGGCCCAACCGGAATTATGCAATCTTGCATGGACCTAATTGTTCCCTACATTCACGAACGAAAACAGTTTAGCCAGTCGATCGGTGAGTTCCAGCTGATTCAGGGAAAAGTTGCCGACATGTATACGATGCTAAACGCTAGCAGAGCCTATTTGTACGCCGTCGCTAAATCTTGTGATCGTGGAGAAACGACACGAAAAGATGCTGCCGGCATTATTCTGTATAGCGCCGAATGTGCCACCAAGATGGCGCTTGAAGCGATCCAGATATTGGGCGGCAATGGCTATATCAATGAATTCCCAGCGGGGCGCCTATTGCGTGACGCTAAGCTTTATGAAATTGGTGCAGGTACATCCGAAATTCGACGAATGCTTATTGGTCGCGAACTATTCATGGAAACGCGTTAAGTCGCCGAAACAGGTTCTACTATGAGTCAGATTCAATCTAAGGTCGATACGCACTCGGCAGAGTTTAAGGCGCGAAAAGCCGCTATGGACGCGCTCGTTAGTGATCTGCGTGCAAAAATAAACGCAAACGCTAATGCGGCCGACAAAGGTTTAATAGACCGTCATTTGGCGAAAAATAAACTAATGCCAAGAGAGCGAGTCGCACGCCTCCTCGACCCCGGCGCGCCTTTTCTAGAGCTATCTCAGCTGGCAGCCTACCAAGTCTATGAGGACAATATACCGGGTGCTGGGGCCATCACAGGAATTGGTCGTGTACATGGCATCGAGTGCATGATTGTCGCCAATGACTCAACGATTAAAGGCGGCACATATTATCCGCTGTCGGTTAAGAAGCATCTTCGCGCACAAACCATTGCAGAAGAAAATAACTTACCGTGCATTTACTTGGTCGACTCTGGCGGCGCCAACCTTCCAAATCAGGATGAAGTCTTTCCAGACGAAGACGACTTCGGCAATATTTTCTATCGACAAGCAAATATGTCAGCGAAAGGAATACCACAGATTGCCGTGGTATTGGGCCTTTGCACTGCTGGCGGCGCCTATGTGCCCGCCATGGCCGATGAAAGCATCATGGTACGAAATCACAGTACTATTTTTCTGGCGGGTCCGCCGTTAGTAAAAGCCGCCACCGGAGAAGAAGTCAGTGCAGAAGACCTTGGTGGCGCAGATATCCACTGCAAAATATCCGGTGTCGCCGACCACTATGCGGACACTGAAGCGCACGCAATACAAATTGCGAGACAGTGCGTAGCGAACCTCAACATACAGAAAAAAGAGCAACTCGCGACAAAACCGATTAAACCACCTCGATATGAGATAGAAGAACTTCATGGTGTCGTTCCTGCCGACCTCAAAACACCTTATGACGCGCGCGAGCTTATCGCACGACTTGTTGATGACTCTGAATTTGCGGAGTTTAAAGAATACTTTGGCGAAACCCTTGTATGCGGTTTTGCCCATATCTTTGGCAACCCAGTTGGGATAATCGCCAACAATGGTATTTTGTTTGCGGAATCTGCCCAGAAAGGGGCGCACTTTATTGAGCTCTGCTGCCAACGAAAAATCCCGCTAGTGTTCCTACAAAACATCACAGGATTTATGGTCGGCAAAGCATTTGAAGAAGGTGGCATCGCCAAGCATGGCGCCAAGATGGTGATGGCAGTTGCCTGCGCAAAAGTCCCTAAATTTACCGTTATCGTTGGTGGCAGTTTTGGCGCCGGAAATTACGGGATGTGCGGCAGAGCCTATCATCCTCGATTCCTATGGATGTGGCCGAACGCACGTATTTCGGTCATGGGAGGCGAACAAGCAGCCGGTGTATTAGCGCAGGTAAAAAAGGACAGCCTAGCGAAAAAAGGCATCGAGTTCAGCGCTGAAGATGAGCAAAAATTGAAACAGCCTATTATTGATCAGTTCGAAGAGCAGGCTCACCCTTACTACGCTACAGCGCGGTTATGGGACGACGGCATTATTGAGCCGTGCGATACACGAAACGTTTTAGGCTGTGCAATTTCAGCAAGCCTGAATGCACCAATTGAAGAAACACGGTACGGCGTATTTCGTATGTAAAGTATGCCTCGTTCATCTGCGCGCAGCGCTAAATGAACGACCCAAGAAAAGTATTAAGTAGAGAGACGAACAGATTATGTCCAGTACGGCTTCACCAACCAGCGCTCGTCTAACCATCGACGGCGCCGTAGCGACGATTACCTTGGATCAGCCAGACAAGCTGAACGCCTTCGACGACGCGCTGATTAAAACACTGCTGAGTTATCTAGAACAGCTTAGAAATACCGATACTGTGCGTCTGCTAAAGCTTGTCGCAACCGGTAAACATTTTTGCGCTGGGGCAGACTTGGCGTGGATGAAGCGCATGGCCCTACTGAGTTATGAAGATAATCTTGCTGACGCCCAAGAACTTGCGAGGTTATTTAAAGAGCTTAACGAGTTCCCGCATCCTACTTTAGTGCGGGTGCAAGGCGCAGCGTACGGTGGCGCAATCGGACTGATCGCTTGCTGCGACATTGCTATCGCGGCAGACAATGCGAGATTTTGTCTTAGTGAGGCCCGCTTAGGGTTGGCGCCAGCAACAATAGGCCCTTACGTCATTGCAGCCATTGGCGAGCGAGCAAGTCGACGCTTATTTCTGACCGCTGAAGTATTCGATGCATCAATGGCCGAACATTTCGGCTTGGTGCATGAAATCGTACCGATGGCTGACCTAGACGCACAAATCAGCGTCGTTGAAAAAAACATATTAGAGACCGGCCCAGAAGCGTCAGTTGCCGCCAAGTCACTTATTAGAGACATCTTAAAAAGTGAGCCCGGGTGTGACTTGTCAGACCATACCAGCGCGCTTATTGCCCAACTCCGCGTCTCAGACGAGGGTCAGGAAGGGCTTTCCGCGTTTTTTGATAAGCGCTTACCTAGCTGGCGCTGCATAGAAACCACAGGACAAGACCATGAATAATCCGCTTATGAATAGCGTCAGCGCGAACGATTCCAACGCGGCTAATCGCGATAACGACAGCGTGACAATAGTTGAAGTCGGCCCTCGAGATGGTCTCCAAAATGAAAAGCAGAGCATTTCTGTGGAGACCAAGGTTTCGTTGATTGAGCAACTCGCTGATGCTGGGCTCTCCGTTATTGAAAGCGGAAGTTTTGTATCACCAAAATGGGTGCCGCAAATGGCCGCATCGGACGAAGTATTTCGCCAGATCAACCGACGCAAGAGCGTGCGCTACACTGCTCTAACACCCAATATGCGCGGGTTAGAGTCCGCTATTGCCAGCGGCGTTGAAGAGGTCGCGATATTCGGCGCCGCGTCTGAAGCGTTTAGTCAAAAGAATATCAACTGTAGCGTTGACGAAAGCATTGAGCGCTTCAAGCCAATGATGGCGCTCGCGAAAGAGCATGGAATTTCCGTACGCGGCTACGTGTCTTGCATTTTTGCCTGCCCATACGATGGCATTGTAAGCGCCGCCCAAGTTTCGTCTATCACTCAGAAACTGTTCGACCTTGGCTGCTATGAAGTTTCTCTCGGGGACACAACAGGAGTCGGCACGGCACCAGAAACAAAAACACTCCTAAGGCAGCTCGGTGCTCAGTTCGATATCAGCAAACTGGCGTTGCATTTTCATGACACCTTCGGTCAGGCGGTTGCCAATACATATGCAGGCTTAGAAGAAGGCTATCGCGTATTTGACGCCTCTATTGCGGGCCTCGGCGGCTGCCCCTATGCAAAAGGCGCTACCGGTAATGTAGCGACCGAAGATGTTGTTTATCTGATGCGCGGCGCTGGTATGAAAACAGGGATAGATCTAGAAAAACTCGCCCAAGCCGGTAGTTTTATTTCAAAGTCACTTGGGCGGCCTAGCCAATCCCATGTCGGATCAGTGTTGGCCTCGCGCGCTCAGTCAGAGTAAGGGCCTCCTCTAAAACTTACCCAGCCACGACAGAATCAGCAAAGGTACAGAGCGGCAATACCCAACAACACGAAAGCAAAGCACAACAAACGAGTAGATGTTCCAACAACCCTGGCGATACAGGCCAGAATGATAACTAGAATCCGCCAGTTTAGGCGAGCAAAGGTTTAGGAGAGAAAAGCATGTCTGGGTTTAACAAAGTAGTTACCTCATACGACGAGGCCTTAGAGGGTTTAAGCGACAACATGACCGTCATTGTCGGCGGTTTTGGCCTATGCGGCATTCCAGAAGGATTAATCGGGAAGATGAAGAGTCTCGGTGTAACCGGGCTAACCTGTGTCTCAAACAATGCTGGCGTCGATGGCTTTGGGCTTGGCTTGTTACTTGAAGACAAACAAATCAAAAAAATGATTGCGTCCTACGTTGGCGAAAATGCGCTTTTCGAGCAGCAACTGCTATCAGGCGAACTGGAAGTTGAGTTAACACCGCAAGGCACTCTTGCAGAAAAAATGCGAGCAGGAGGCGCGGGCATTCCCGCATTCTTCACTCCTGCGGGTTACGGAACACCTGTCGCCGACGGCAAAGAAGCGCGCGAGTTTGATGGCAAGATGCACATTCTGGAGTCATCAATTGTAGGTGACTTCGCGCTGGTTAAAGCTTGGAAATCAGACACAATGGGCAACCTAGTGTTCAGAAAAACGGCACGCAACTTTAATCCAATGGCGGCAACTGCCGGAAAAGTAACCGTTGTTGAAGTAGAAGAGATCGTTGCTGCAGGCGAACTAGATCCGAACGAAATTCATACGCCTGGCATATACGTGAACCGCGTCATCAAAGGTTCCTTCGAAAAACGTATTGAGCAGCTAACGCTAAAAAAATAATCGCTCCTAACTGCAACTCAGGCAAAGAGCAGAGAACGAACAGAGGACTAGCACCATGGCACTATCAAGAGAGCAATTAGCACAGCGCGTCGCACAAGAATTACAAGATGGGTACTACGTTAATCTAGGCATCGGCATTCCGACGCTCGTCGCTAACTATGTACCGGAAGGCATGGAAGTCATGCTGCAGTCCGAAAACGGGCTGTTAGGGATGGGAGAGTTTCCAACAGAAGAAACCGTCGACGCTGACTTAATCAACGCGGGTAAGCAAACTGTCACAGCAACAACTGGCGCATCTTATTTTTCGTCAGCTGACAGCTTCGCCATGATCCGCGGCGGTCATGTTGACCTAACCGTATTAGGTGCCTTTGAAGTTGATCAACAAGGCAATATCGCGTCGTGGATGATCCCTGGAAAACTAGTTAAAGGCATGGGTGGCGCAATGGACCTGGTGGCCAGCGCTAGAAACATTGTTGTCACGATGACCCACGCAAACAAAAAGGGCGAGTCCAAATTATTAAAAGAATGCACCCTCCCCCTCACTGGCGCGGGCTGTATTAAGAAGATCGTGTCGGATCTTGCCTACATTGAAATCCGAGACGGAAAATTTCATCTGTTAGAACGAGCACCCGGTGTTTCGGTCGAAGAAATTGTAGCAAAGACGGCGGGCGAGCTTGTCGTTCCGGAGCATGTGCCTGAAATGAACGTCAGCTAATATTTGTTAAGCTAGCCAGGTGAAAACTAGAGAGATTTCATCTGGCTGGTCATTGTCCTTGCGGCCCAAGCCTTGGCCGGAACTAACTCGCTGGCTAGCTCGCTTAAGCGATACGCTCGTCGTGCTACGTTTAAGACTCACGAACACAAGCCATGATTTGTTGCGCCGACGCCGCACAAAGCTCTTTTCGATCTAACTTTTGTGAGTCAAGGGGCGCCATAAAGTGAAGCTCGGCGTGAACTTTATTCACCTCATACAAGCGCATTAAGGTATCGCCAAAGCTATCGTCGTCAATAAATGCAGGCTCCGTAATGCGATGACCATGCTCATCGAAGTAACGTATCGCAATCGCTTGTACAGGCAGCTTAGTCCTAACGGCCGCTTCGTAAAACATCGGATAGAACGGCAGCACATCCATGCCATCAGAAGTTGTCGACTCTGGAAATACCACAACAGATCGGCCTTCCATTAGTCGCTCTTCAATTTTTGGGATCGAACGATAGGCCTGAAATTTACTGGTTCGGTCAACATAAACTGAATGCATTCTTTGGGTAAACGTTCCAATGAAGGGCCAATCGACAAGGTCGTGGCGGGCGATAAAACTTAGCGGCCTGGCATTGTTTAGCAGCACCGTATCAAGCCAGGAGACATGGTTTGATACAAACAAGGCATGATCAAGAATTGGCGCACCATGAACGGTCATGACAACATTGGTCGACCGAACGAGATCTTCGACCCACAGCCGGAACAGTCTATAGTCGTTTAGATGGCTATCTTCAATTTTGCTGATCGCCGGCAAACTATGACACGCTTGAATAAAGCTTCCGCCAGCCATTAAATTTAGCCCAAAGCGACCAATCCGCAGCGCCTGCCTTCCTTTACGTTTTACATATGCCGCTGGACTCATTTCTTAGCAGGCGGCTCGTCCCGGGTAAAGACCCAATCGTTATCAGAGGATAATTCAGCGTTAAACGCATATCCCTGATAATCGAAGCCTTTCAAGTCTTCCGGATCTGAAATTAAGTGATCAGCCGCGTATCTAACCATCAGGCCACGGGCTTTTTTAGCGTAAAAACTAACGATCTTATATTTCCCACCTTTTAAGTCTTTAAAAATGGGTGTGATGACACGAGCGTTTAAGTTCTTTGGTTGAACGGATTTGTAATACTCATTAGAGGCAAGATTCACAATAACCGCATCACCCTCGCAAGACTCGTTGTCTCCTTTCAAGTCTTCATTTAATTGATCGGTACAATCACTCCCCCAGAAATGGTATAAGTTTTTGCCTGCTGAGTTTTCTAGACGCGTCCCCATTTCTAAACGGTAAGCCTGCATTAGGTCCAACGGCCTTAATACACCATATAGTCCTGACAGAATCCTTACTTGGTTTTGGATGTAATTAACTTGGGCTTGCTCCGCTGTTTCAACTGAAATACCCGTGTAAACATCGCCCTTAAACGCATAAATCGCTTGTTTTGCGTTACGCAAAGAAAACGGCCTACTCCAGTCATTAAATCGATCGACATTCAACTCGGCAATTGCATCGCTGACCCCCATCAACGCGGAGATATCTTTAGGCTTGAAGCCTTTCAATATATCAATCAGCTCCTGAGATTTATCTAGAAACATTGGCGATGTGTATTCATCCGTCAAGGCCGCCGCCTCGAAATCAAGACTCTTTGCAGGTGAAATAACAAATAGCATAAGTATCCATAAAATTGGTTTTGTTACGCCGAAGGTCTAGCCATCAGCAAATAGTTTGCAAGCTCTGTCGCCCCAAAGGGCCAGCCTAAGTCGCGCGATCGATCCAGCATTCTGATGACGGGTATTCGAACGCCATAGCGCGCGACTAGCTCCGGATCATCAGAGATCTCTACCTTGCGGACAACAAAGCGTATTGAATCGGGGCTTGAGCTTTGTTGTGCTTCAGCTAAGACAGTCTCGGCCAAATCACACAAATGACAGCCACTTGTCGTATAAAGTAAAAGAGTATCCATCTTTATATTTTTCAATGATTTATGAAAATAAATTAATTTGAATTATTAACAATAAAAAGCGACTAGAAATAATTATAAGACTGTGGATAATGCCCTGCTCTAAAACTTATTGTCAACGTCAATTCGGGTAACCAGATGTGGTTTAAAAATCTATATATTTATCGCTTTACTAAGTCTTTCGACACTACTTCAGACGCATTGGAAGAGCAACTGTCATCCGCAGCGTTTAAACCTTGCGGTGCAAATGACGTATACCAGCTAGGTTGGTCTTCGCCACTAGGAAAGCTATCCGAGTCGAGAGTACATGTTGCAGACAAATACTGGATGCTATGTCTAACTAAGCAGGAAAAGATTCTACCGAGTTCTGTTGTCAACGAGCAAGTCATTGAGCGCGCAGAACTGATCGAAGAGACCCAGCATCGTAAAGTCAGCCGCAAAGAGAAAACAGAGCTTAAGGAACAAGTTACGATCGAGCTAATGCCGAAGGCGTTTGCGCGAACCAATAAATACTATGCCTACATTTGTCCTTCTAAGGGGTATATGGTCATCAATACAGCGTCTGCCAAAACGGCAGACGAAGTCACGAGCTATCTTCGTAAAACAATTGGCTCATTGCCCGTGCGCCCTATTGAAGTGAAACAGTCACCAGCAACCATTATGACTCAATGGCTGAATCGCGACGCCAATCCACCTGCTTATTTCGAGCCAGGGCTTGAGTGCGAACTTTGCACTTCAGGCGATGAAAAAGGTGTTGTGAAGTACAAAGGTATCGACCTAGACATTGAGCAAATCGAACAGCATATTCAATCCGGTATGCAAGTCGATAAGCTGGCTTTGTCTTGGCGTGAGAACATCAGTTTCCTTCTTTCTACTGACCTGACAGTTAAGCGCTTGAAGTTTAGCGACCTGGTCCAAGAAAAGTTTGACGACACAAACGCTGAAGATGCCGCCGCAAAATTTGATGCAAGCTTCGCGATTATGGCAGCTGAAGTCGACAACCTCATACCAGAGCTGATTGAAGCATTTGGTGGTGAGGACCGAAGCGCGATAGTCACTGAATCTTAATACCATTCTTTACCACATGGTTTAACGCTGGGTGCGTTAAGCCTGAGTGAAAGCCAGACAAAAAGAGTGTTTCTTTAATCGGAGCACTCTTTTTTTTGGTCTGCTATCCCTTGAAGTCTATTTAAGCGTCCTCATATTTTAAAACGAAGCCAAGGTTCGCTTGCTAAAGGTTCCGCTGGCTCACTCACTGAAAGCGCCGCCGTTAGGGGTGCTAACTATATTGCTTAAAATAAAGGATATGACATATGAGAACTGTAGACTTTTCACCACTATATCGCTCTTCTGTAGGCTTCGATCACCTATTCAACTTGTTAGAAAACGCGTCGCGAGGTGACCAAAAAAACAACGGTTACCCGCCATACAACATCGAAGCGCTCAGCAAAGACAAGTATGAAATCACATTGGCTGTCGCTGGCTTTTCGGAAGAGCAAATCGATATTCAGTCGAATCACACGCGCCTGACCATTAAGGGGCAGCAAGGTGACGAACCTAAGGGTCGCACATTTTTGCATCAAGGCATTGCGAACCGAAACTTCGAAAGAACTTTTGAGCTTGCTGAACACGTCAAAGTACTCGGCGCTAAACTTGAACATGGCCTACTAACGATTAGCCTTGAGAAAGAAGTACCTGAGGCAATGAAGCCTAGGCAAATCAAAATTGGTACAAAAGCCTTAAACTAGGCGCTAGATCTATACTTAAAAGAGGCTTCGGCCTCTTTTTTATGTGTTTGCAACCTTCAGCATTCTGCGGAGTATTAAGTGAAACGAATAGCATTATTTCTTGGCACGAACATCGCCATTATTGTCGTATTAAGCATCTCACTTAGGCTATTAGGATTCGAGGGCTTTCTAGATTCCCAAGGCGTTGACCTCAACCTTAACTCATTACTTTTGTTTGCTTCGGTTTTTGGCTTTGGTGGTGCGTTTTTCTCGTTAGCGATCTCTAAGTGGATGGCAAAAAAGAGTACCGGCGCCGTCGTTATCCAACAACCGGCTAATGCGACCGAACAGTGGCTCATTTCGACCGTATCTAAACAGGCGTCAATCGCCGGCATTGCTATGCCGGAAGTCGCCATATTTCCGTCCGCCCAGGTCAACGCATTTGCGACTGGCGCTAACAAAAACAAAGCCTTAGTAGCCATCAGCAGCGGGCTGTTAAATAACATGTCCAAAGACGAAACAGAGGCCGTGTTAGCTCATGAAGTAAGCCATGTTGCTAATGGCGATATGATAACCCTTACCCTTATTCAAGGTGTCATTAACACGTTCGTCATCTTTTTCAGCCGTGTAATCGGTCAGTTTGTCGACAGAGTTATATTCAAAACAGAACGCGGCCACGGCCCAGCATTTTGGATTACCACGATTGTCGCTGAAATTGTGCTCGGCATACTCGCAAGTATCATTGTCATGTGGTTTTCAAGACAACGTGAATATAGAGCGGACGAAGGTGGCGCAGCGCTAGCAGGTAAAGACAAAATGATAGCGGCGCTGAGAAAACTACAAGGCGATCAAAAAACAGAAGAGTTACCGGGGCAGCTTACTGCGTTTGGTATTTCGGGTTTACGGTCATCGAAGTTTGGAAAATTGTTTCTAACACATCCTCCCCTAGAGGAAAGAATCGCTAAATTAGAATCATCGTTAGGGTAACGATTAAAGACTAAAACCACAGAGCGTTAAGTCAGTCGACTTAACGCTCTGTGAAAAACTGGGAGTGACTAATCGCTAGCCGCGTTTAAACAAAGCCTTTCTCTTTTGCTTCGTCACGAATACCACTCCAACCTTCTTGTACTTTCTTAATATGTGACGCGACTTCTTCGAGCAGGCTAATATCATTTTTAATATTCGCTTCTAGCAGCCTTCTTTCACAATACATGTAAAGATCATTTAGATTAGCTGCTAATTCCTGCCCTTTCTCCAAGTCGAGAAAACCACGCAGTCCAGCAATAATCTCGATCGACTTAATGATGAGTTTATTTTTTCCTTCAAAGTCTTTCGCTTTAATGCGCGCAGTGGCCATGTTGATGCGCTCTAAAACGCCATCAAATAACAGTTGAATAAGCTGGTGCTTATCAACGTCGACAACGCTCGTTTGTCTATTAACCGATTGGTACTGATGCAATGCATTCATTTTAATACTCCCAGTGTTGCTCTAATTATTTACTACTTCTTATTCGTTGTTGACGACAATAAAGCATCAAGTTGTGCTTTAACGAAATCCTGTGTGCTGTTCAATCTAGAAACGGCGATATCGGCCGCCGTGAACTGCCTAACTAAGCGCTCATTCAACGACTCAATTCGATTCGCAAGCGACACTCTGTCATTTGATATTGCTTCTAACTGCGCATTCAGACGCTCATTTTTCGCTGAAATCGTACCGTTGGCGCCCAAAAAATTGTTGATCAAGTCAACCATTTGCTCACCGACGCCTTCAATATAGCTGACCGAGCCACGCGAACCAGTTGCTCCACCACCAATGAGCACCCTTAGTGACTCAACATCACTACCAACGGCGCCAGTTAAGAACTGGCCCGACCCTACCGCGGCGACACCATCAATGGAACCTTCGACGTTTAGTCCCGTTACTCCTGCCCCAAGATCTAAGCCCAACTGCGCCAAGCTATTCGTGTCGGCGCCACTTATCTCGACAGACGATGTTGAACCATATTCCACTGAAGAAATTTGTAACTGATCAGAGCCATCAACCGTGACAATGACAGATTTGCCCGCAGCCTGCATATCTTCAGATGCGTTGATTTTCTCTTGAATCTGAGCGGCTAACTCCGCTGGAGTATAGCTACCTGTATCCAGCGTAAGTGGACCAGTCGACGTGCCGTCAATCAGAAATGAAATATCATCATTGTCTGCATCGATATCGGTCGACACCCCTAAAGAAACGTTTCCAGTGTATGCGCCGCGCGTCGCAATCTGCGTAATGTCTATGCCATACGTGCCGACTTTCGTATTCAAGCCAGCGCGCGCAAACTCTACCTGACCATCGGTAGTTCGGCCTTGGTCCGAGAACACCCCGGCAACTGCTTCTGGGTCGGTATTAAGGCGACTGATCAGCACCGACTTATCAAACGTCAATTGTCCTGTATCTTTGTTAGTCTCAATACCAAGATCTGCAGTGCTTCTGACTGTCGCGCTTTCTAAGCCCGCAATACCCTGGCCTACCACGCTACGTATTTGGCTAATGATGTTTCGGGTAGATGTGTCCCCTAGCAGCAGACCACTGGCGGCAGGATTGTCTGGATTGAAGGCCGTGTTTTCAGAAATAATCTGCTCTACCGCGTTAAACTTTTCAACAAAGTCCGCGACCTTTTCAGCAATAACGTCATTGTCTCGACTAATATTGATGACCGCAGGGCTATTCTCGTTAGTGCCGCTGAGCGTTAAGCTTACGCCGTTAATAACATCGTCGAAGGAGTTCGTAGGCCGCGTAATTTCCAAACCATTGAGTTCGAACGTTGCATCTGAAGGCGGTTGATTCTGGTTGATGTTTAAGTTCGCGCCGCTATAAACCAGCTGCGATAGACCTGTCGCGTCGGTATCGTTTCCATCACCATCCCCAGAGACGGTAATCTCCATAGCGTTTTCTAATCCCGTCTCGTCAGATGTCAGCACCAAGCGAAAACCAGATCCAACATTAATAACGGAAGCGCTAACGCCAACGTCATTCTGGCTATTTATTGCCGCTGCAATACCGTCAAGTGAGTTGTTATTGGCATCTAAGACTATATCTGTCGACTGGCTACCCACGGCAATCGTCAACGTTCCTGTACCAACCTCTGTGGTGTCAGAGTCTGCGAACACATTCGTAGACAAAGATTGAGACGTAGCCAAACTAGATACTTCTATCGTAAAGCTGCCGGTCTGTGCGTCATCAGAAGCCTGTCCACTAACTGCTGAGTTAGAAGAGCTTAAGTTGAGGGTTTGAAATAGGTCTGGATCAGCAAGTGATCGAGAAGAGAGACGAAAATCTGTAATGGCAGATTGTATTTGTCCGAAAACGGAAAGCTCAGTGGTAATGGCTTCTTCTTTAGCGTTAAGACGCAGCTCGGTTGGCTCTTTTTCTGCCGCGACAAGCTTATCGATTAGGTCACTGGTTAGCACACCAGACCCAATTCCCACTGAAGATATATTTGCCATAATAACTGCCTCGTCGCCATCACTATTGAGAAAGTAAGCGGACCAACAATACAGCTGCCGACCCAGTCGTTCCTACTCGCTCTCTGCATGCAAACACAAACTCATTGCAGCAGACTATAACTTTGTTTATTCCTTAACGGCAAAAAAGGGCAAAAGTTTACCTTTTGCCCTGTAACGTTTTGTTATCAGTTGCCGTTCCTTTAGGTCAAAGTGACCCCAGGGGCTACGCTTTAGCGTTGAATAAACTTAATGGCTCATCCTGCTGCAAATCTTGCGCCAGCTTTAATGCAACCTCATCTGGTATCTGCCTTACCACCTCAGACGTCTGGGTATCAATCACCGTAACGATCGTTTTACCTGACGTATCATCAAGCTGGAATTGCAAATCTCGTTGAACCGATTGCACATAGTCGTTTAACCGAGTCACCGCTTCCGTTACGTTTTCCTGCCCTTCCTGGACACCTTGAACAGCTTCAACTTCTTTGGGCTCTCGAGCCTCAGGTGCTGAATTTGGCGCTACACTGCTAGCACCCTGTCCTCGATCAACAGAGTCTGGCGAAGGGGAAGACGCAGCTAAACCCTGCTTAGCAGCAAAGTCTACATTTGCGATTTTTACGTCATTCATATTTCACCTCGTTCGTAGTTTAAACCAAACTCCAGTTCCGTTAATACGAAACTGGAGTTATCGGGTTAAATTACTTGACCCTTACTGTAGTAGAGAAAGTACCTGCTGTGGTCTCGCATTCGCCTGAGCCAATACTGAGATACCTGCCTGCTGCAGTACCTGCGACTTAGATAGCGCCGCTGTCTCTTGTGCAAAGTCAGCATCAAGAATTCGAGAGTTTGCAGCACTCAAGTTCTCACGGCTGATTTCTAAGTTTGCGATGGTTGATTCAAAACGGTTCTGAATCGCACCTAATTCCGCTCGGCTTGACGCTACTGAGTTAACAGCGTTGTCAATGGCGACAATGGCGGCTTCTGCACCTTTTGAAGTCGTGATATCAATATCCGACAACTTAGTACCAGACTCAGAACCACCGTAAGTACCAACTTGGAAGCCAGACCCTTCAATTCCACCAGTCTTCGTTCCCAACTCGAACTCACCCGCAGCCGACAACTTCACGCCAGCGACGTATACGTCATCAACGAAACCTTCATCATTGAGTGCGCCAGTACCACCAAGTTCGATATTACGGCCATCCTCAGCGATCAATTTGTAACTATCAGCATCCAATATTTCTGCTCGAACGCCCGTCTGCCCAGAAACATCGTTAATTGCTTCGATAGCGTTTGCAACCTTGGTAGCGACATCTGTACCAGCACCAATCGTAACCGCTGTACCATTAACAGTTAACGCGCCAGCCGTAATAACGGTAATATCACCAGAATATAGAGTATTCTGATTCGCTTCCGCCGTTACACCTGTTTCCTCTGAAACACGGTTTATCGCAGCAGCCAGAGCTATCGCGCTCTCACTCTCACCTGCGGTTGAGGCAGTATCATCCGCTGCAAGCGTAACACCCACATCGACGCCGTTAACCAGCAAGTCACCAGCGACTAAGGTATTTCGAACAGCATCAGTACCCGCATTACTAACGGCTCCAGCGTTTACACCACTAAAAGTGCCTTCTTCAAAGCCAGAGTTATCAATATTCGCCGTATTTGACGTAATTACGATATCAGAACCATCGTTACTCGTTAAGGTAACATCGCCCGCATAAACTGCAGCAGTGGCTGCCGCAACACCGCCCGTAGCCAAGCCGAAGTCAAACGAATCGTTGGCGCCATCTACGATGTCAATATTTCGCCCATCTGCAGCGACTAGGTCGACTCTGTAGCCCGCTGTTGTCTCTGCCAATACCGCTGTAACGCCGGTTGCTTCAGCTTTACCATTTATGACGTCTGCAACTTTCTGCAACTCAACCCGAGTCTCGGATAAATTCGCTGTTACCGCTGTTGTTAAGTTAAATGCCTCGCCATTGATGGTAATCGCTGTCGCTGCTTCTGCTGCAACCGTCGCCATCGCTGTACCCTCGACCACGTTAGGAGCTGCGCTCGCCGAAACACCAGTCTGATCGCTTACAGCATTGATCGCTGCAGCTTTTGCTATCGCACTTGAAGATTGCAGGATTCGAGAAGATCCGTCGTCTGAACCACTTGAGGCACCCACTGCAATACCGTTAACTACGACATCACCTGCGACCAAATCTAAATCGTCTGTGCCAGCAATAAGAGCTGTTTTGTCTACAGAGCTTGAAATACCAGCCGTAGCTGCGCTACCCAACGAATCCGCATCAACTTTCGCAATACTAACTTTAACCGTATCGCCGACGTTTGCACCGGTTTGAAAAACTGAATTTTGAAATGAGCCATCAAGCAATTTTTTACCGTTAAAGTTCGCTGACTCCGCTACATTTTGGATTTCAGAGATCAACTGATCTACTTCTTCCTGGAGTGCTTGACGGTCAATAGACGTATTAGTGTCGTTAGCAGACTGCAGCGCTAGCTCACGAACACGCTGTAAAGAGGTGTTGATTGAGTCCAGCGCACCTTCAGCTGTTTGCGCAAGTGAAATAGCATCACCTGAATTTCGAACCGCGACACTAGTACCACGTACTTGAGCATCGAAACGCGTTGAAATGGCAAGACCAGCAGCGTCATCTTTCGCACTGTTAATACGCAAACCAGAAGACAGACGTTGTAGTGCAACGTCTTGATCACGCTGTGACGCATTTAGGTTTCGCTGTGCGTTTAAAGACGCAATGTTAGTATTTATAATTTGAGGCATAACGCTTCTCCTGAATAAGTTAACAATTACCTTGTTCTGCAAGGTCTTACGAATCTAATCAGAAGATCCATATCACTTGTTACGAGTCTTAACGGCACCTCAGTAAGTTACTTTAGGATATTTCTCGACTAATATGTTACAGAGTGTTAAGACAACAAAATCCAGCCAAAAAAACGGCAATGCTTGTCCGTTTTCTCAAAAAAAGAAACATCGCAAGATCAACAAGGCCTATTCAGGCGACCGATAACCCTCTGTTTTTAAAGAATATAAACTTTTGTCTCGAAAAGTTGGCACTCGTTTTGCTGACCTGAAGGCAAACTTTGTTATGTTTCTGTCTAACTGCGTATACGCAATGACCAGTTACCTAGCATGTGCCGTATCTTTTAGTAACCCGGGGGAAGACAATGCCTCAAATAATCAATACCAACATCGCATCTATTAATGCGCAACGAAACTTAGATAAGTCACAAGGCGATAACCAAACCGCTTTGCAGAGACTGTCTTCCGGGCTACGAATTAACAGCGCGAAAGACGATGCAGCCGGCCTCGCAATCTCAACGCGATTCACTGCTCAAGTCCAAGGCCTTACCGTCGCCATACGAAACGCGAGTGACGGCGTATCGCTAGCACAAACTGCAGAAGGCGCGCTTGGCTCGATGACTGAGAACTTACTCCGTATTCGGGATCTTGCCCTACAAGCGGCGAACGCGACCAACAGCGGCATCGACAGAGAAGCGCTAAACGAAGAAGTTAATCAGCTGATCGAAGAGATCAATCGAGTTTCTTTGCAAACCACCTTTAACGGCACCAACTTGCTCGATGGCACTTTTGAAGATGTCACCTTCCAAATCGGCGCTAACGAAGGTGAGAATGTCACTTTCGGTATTTCAGGAACCACCATCGACAAGCTCGGCTCTTCTGCAACAGACGGCATCTCGTCTGTTCCAGGTACTGGCGCCGTTACTGGCACCACAGCCGGACTCTCCGCTGGCGATCTAGTCGTAAATGGAATTGCCATCGGCGCATCCTCAGGGATCGACGACGCATTTTCTAGTGGCGATAACGCAGCCTCCGCCATCGCGAAGGTCGCTGCAATTAATGAAGTATCAGATCAAACTGGCGTATCTGCAGTCGTCGCGGGTACCTTTGTTAACGGCGTCGCCTTTACCAGTGCTGACGCTGCAGAAACAATTGCTATTAATGGCGTTGAAATTGATCTCTCCGCCGCCGCCGCACTGTCAGAAACCGTCAACCTGAATAACATTGCCGCGTCTATCAACGAGAAGACCGGACAGACCGGTGTTGAAGCTGTATTTTCTGGCAACCCAGACGAAGGCATTCAACTTCGCGCTCTAGACGGCCGTAATATAATCGTTGCGGATGACGCTGCCGCAGGCGGTGCGACACCGAATGACTTCGGTCTTGCAGACGGGACAGGCGGCGCAGGACTTGGCGCAGGCGTAGGCAGCACCTTTACAGGCTCATTCACGCTTATTTCAAGCGACCGTTCGCCTATCGACATCGACTCGACGACTGGTGCCATTAGCAACGCAGGGCTAGCCGTTGGTAACTATAGCGGTAACAACTCAGGCGCGGTAAGTGCAAACGTGAACGCGACGGCCATGGCCGCCGGCGACATTGTAATCAATGGCGTTCCTATCGGACCAAGCTTGAGCACCTACGATAGCGCCTCTACCACTACGCCCGAAGCAAGCTCGATATCTAAAGCGGCTGCGATAAACCAAGTCGCGGGCCAAACAGGCGTAACAGCGATTGTTAACACTAACATTCTCAACGGTGGCACTCTTGCTACCGGCGCCGTCACGGGTACTTTTGACGTCAATGAAGTGACGATCAATATCTCAGTCAGCGCCAATGCGACGGTCACTGATATTCAGAATGCGACGATAGACGCTATTAACAACAGAGCGGGACAAAGCGGTGTTAGCGCAGAAGCGTTTGGTAGCACTTATCGCTTAATTGCGAGTGACGGTCGAAATGTCCTGGTCGACAACTTCACGGGCGGCGTTGTAGCCAACGCTGGCAACCTTGGATTACCAGCAGATGGAACCGTAACTCGCGGTACCATTTCGTTAGAGTCAGCGGGTAAAATCACGATTGAGACCTTGACGGGTGACGTCGCTAACTCGGGCTTCCAGGTCGGTGAATATGGCTCAGGTAAAGATGGTCAGCTTGTCCAAGACATTGACATCTCTACGGTGGACGGCGCGATACTAGCGCTTGACGCAGTCGATAACGCCCTCAACGTCATCAACCTACAGCGAGCTAACCTCGGTGCGATTCAGAACCGCTTTGAATCAACGATCGAAAACCAGCAAATTACGGCAGAAAACCTGACGGCGTCTAACTCGCGAATTCGAGACGCTGACTTTGCGGCAGAAACGGCGGAACTATCGCGAACACAGGTTCTGCAACAGGCGGGCTTATCCATTCTTAGTCAGGCCAATGCACAGCCACAGAACGTACTTCAGCTCTTGCAGTAACTCAGTCGCTGAATAGCTAAAATATAAAAATAACAAGCTAAATAGTACTACATTAAAAACCGGCGCAATGCCGGTTTTTTTCTTTTGAATCAATAACTAAAGATATAAATTTTTAAACCGCCCCCATCTAATCTGGCACGATAATCGCTATATATCGAGTAACACTTCACACCACCCTAATTTGCACCCAAAAGCGGAAGAGGTTTACCGAACCATGGCAACTACACTGTCCCGTCTATTCGAAGCGACACCTGCACTCTCTTTAGAAGAACAAGCCAATCTAGCGAGAGACCTAATTAAGGCAAATGAGCTATACAGGATTTCTAATTCTACAACTCACACTAGCCACGAGCGCAGCGACGCTCTAAATGCATCGCATGACTTAGCGAAAGACGTTCTATCACGCCTTCCGAACGATTGCTCTGCCTTAAACCTATTAGCGCGAACAGAAATAGACAAAGGCCGGCTTTCACACGCCAAAGCTTTGTTAGCCAAAGCACTTGAACTTAACCCGCTCGATGAAAACACGTTGCTAAATAACGGCTACCTGCTTATCGCAAACAAAGAGTATGCTGACGCAGAGACCATGTTTCGAGACGTTCTCGCAATCAATGCCCAGAGCGCAAAAGGATTTTCCGGTATCGCACTAGCGAAACTTCGTCAGCGTGATTATCTTGCCGCATTCAATCACTACAAGCGGCTAATTGAGCTGGGTGCTGAGATGTCAGGTATTCAAGCTTACTTTCTAGAAGCTGTGGAAAACTTAAGCTCTGACTTTTACCAAGCAGACCTTGAGGATTTAATGATCGTCGCGTTTGGATGGGAAGGTACCCACAAGCAATCACTCGGACGTATGTCTGCAAGCTTACTCAAGCACAAGTATGAACTCGAAGACGAGAACGCTGTTCTTGATCTGGAGCAGCTGATAAGCAACCCACTATTATTAGAAGCGACAAGCCGCTGCTTACTGCCTTCGATAGAAGTCGAAGGCCTACTCACCGAGCTTCGCAAAACAATTTTGACTGAGGTGTCGCTTTCCCACACATTGCGCGACGAACTTCTGCCGATGGCTATTGCACTCGGCCGCTACTCCGCTCGAAATGATTATGTTCTAGTGCGTACTCAAGGTGAAGACACGGAAGTTAGCTCGCTCGTGCAACAAGTATACTCGGCACTGCAAAGTGGCGGCGATCGTGACGATGTGATCGGCGCTCTGCTTGTTATCGCCATGTATAACCCACTCTATACGCAAAGCTTTTGCTGTCAGTTAATGGCATTTGATTTGGAAGAATGGCCTGTTGCTCTCCATGAACTCATGCACGATACGCTCTATGAGTTGAGCGAAGAACACCAAGTACTTTATAGTCTTTTTGGCAGCAACTCGGATTCGGTACTGAATAATGAAGTTAGACGGGCGAGCAATCGCTGGCATCATCTCGCGCCCATGGCGACGACAAACTTTCATCACGCCTTGTCACAAGAGCTAACGCCTTCGGCAATTCCCTCCCGCTTTAAACATGAGACGCTTAACGTGTTATTGCTCGGCAGTGGATCAGGCCAGCGCGCAGCCTACATTGCCCGCTATTTCGATAATGTTCGGGTCTACGCCGTAGACAGTGACCAAAACAACGTCGCCTATGCAACGATGATGGCGCGTAAACTTGGGATTACAAACCTACAGTATATTTACGCAGACCTATCAAACGCACTGGTGAGCGAAGAACTATTCGATATCATTGAATTCGGCGAAGCATTCAACCACATTAAAAGCCCGCGCGTTGCGGTAGATGAGTGGAAAGGACTGCTGGCGAATGATGGTTTGATGCGCTTCACGTTCAATAGTTCAGCCACTCAAGAAACGATCGGCGTTGTATCTCAACTGGTCAGCGCTAGGACGCTCTCAGCGACCGCTGACAATATTAGCCACCTACGTGACGCCATATCTAAAGAACAGTCATCTGGCTTATGGTGTGCGTTATTTGAAGACGAACGGTTTTATAGCGGTGCAGGCTGTAAAGAGCTGTTTTTCTCTGAACATCGCCATTATTTTAACTTACAAGACGTCAATGACTTGCTTCAAGACGCCAAGTTAGAGTTCATTGGTTTTGTCGATTTTCCGACAGAGCAGTCTAAGTCTGCCAATGCTTTGGCCCCTTACAGCTTGCTTGCGTGGCATGTTATGGATCAAGACCAGAGCTTATTCTCCAACCATTACCAACTCTACTGTCGAGCGAAATAAAGCCTAAATAGCCTTACTCATTGCTGCCCATTGCGGGCAGCAATGAGTAGTATGCGGGCAACCCACCAATCGGCGCATTATGACAAGGCTTTTCACTCATTTTCGCCAGCGATAGTAGTCCTTCAATTCATCAACATCCCACTGTTCTGACAGCAACTCAGTACTTATCTGTAAACGCTGTGCGTTGGCTAACGTTTGGGAAAGCACGTTTGATCCACCCCACTCGACTTTATGAAAAACTGACGCTGAAAACTTTGAAAAACCGATCAACACATAGCCGCCATCTTCAGCAGGCCCCAACACCATATCCGCTCGTTCGAGCGCAGTAAATGCACTTTCAAGATAGTCAGCATCAACGCCAGGGCAGTCACTACCAACAATCACAACCTTTTCATATGAAGTAAGTGTACTGAGAATCGCAGACGCCATTCGCTCGCCGAGCCCAGCGCCCTTTTGTAGAGTCAACAAAGCATTGCGTGACCAAGCGTCGAAAACACCGTTATCCAATTCATCATGACAATCATTAATTTTATCAACATGAATTTGAATATCAGCCTCGCTAAAAAGCGAAAGATTTTTGAAAACTTGCTCCGCAAGTTGAAGGTGAACCTCCCGCGCTTTTTCGTCGCCCAAATCTGCCGCCAGTCTTGTTTTTACATCACCCAGTACTGGCCACTTGGCAAATTGAATGACACACATCGATTTACGCATATTTCATCATCTAAAGGTTTCTGAGTCGGTAAAATGTCGTTAGCATAGCGCAAGATCGTACCTGCCTGAAAATATACGGTGAACTAACAGGCGGTATCTATACTAAAGCTTTAGGCCCGCTCCATTTTGAGTTTGTGCTGTTTTGATACTTAGGAATTAGATTTTCGATGGACAGTGGTTTGAATAACTTAGACGAAACCGACTCAGTGTTTGACGCGATTAGAAGCTTTAACGATACAGAAGTCAGTTCAGCGCTTGCTCGACTAACACAAAACAGCAAGCTACTGTCTGTTTTTGGCACCAACAGCAGCGAGACACAGATAGAAACAAGCCAACTAAAGACCATTAAAACGATAACGGAATTTCAAGCGTGGATGCAAACGCTAGTGCGCCCAATACTAAGCAATACCGTGACTAGTTTGCATGTTAGCGGTTTAGAAATGCTTCAACCAGACCAGAGCCATATCTTCATTTCTAATCACCGCGACATCATCATGGACCCCTTGTTGATCAATGTCTCGTTACTCGACAACGGCTTTCAAAGCGCACATTGTGCAATCGGCGATAACTTGCTTAACACAGAAGCATCGCGCTTACTGTCGGGGCTCAATAATTGTTTTAAGGTTGTTAGATCACTTACCTCACCTAAAGCGATGCTTAAGGCGATGAAGCTGCAATCTGAATACATCCGCCACTTACACTTTCAGAAAAACCAACAAGTCTGGATTGCCCAAAAAGAGGGGCGCGCTAAGGACAACAAAGACCTAACAAACCCTGCTCTTATCAAAATGCTTTCACTAGCCAAAGACAGAGAGGTTGCCCCAAATGACTACCTATCTACGCTGAACATCGTACCTGTTTCAATCTCTTACGAGTGGGACCCTTGCGATACAGAAAAAGCAATACAACTTTCGCAAAAGGCAAATAGCAGCAACTATCAAAAGCACGAAAATGACGACATCCAGGCAATTCAGAAAGGCTTGTTCGGCAACAAGGGTAGGATTAGCGTTGCGTTTGGAGAGGTCATTAAACCCTACGACACTAGCGTACTAAATCGCTACGAGGTTGCTAACCGGATCGACACATTCATACATAAGCACTATCGTATCTTTGAGAGCAACTTCGCGGCCTACGAACTGTTAGGAGCGGACAGTATTACGCGATCTGAAATAGAAGAAACGTTGAGCCCAAAAGAGATTATTAACGCCCGAGAATCGCTACTACGTCGAACCGAAAACCTAGAGACAGATGTCAGACAAAGACTTCTTCACGCTTATGCCGAACCTTTTTTGGCAAAATATAAAGAACAAATAAACCTGAAGTAGCGTTTTGCTATATCGCGACGACACTGCTCGTTAGTGAAGCAACTCATCGATTGGCATGGGCTTACGAATGCCATACCCTTGCGAATGATCCACGCCGATATCTCGTAATACTTCCAGTATTTCGTGTGACTCGACAAACTCAGCAACCGTCTCCATCCCCATGAAGTGTGCGAGTTCATTAATTGATCGCACTAGCGCCTGGTCATTTTCATTGTGAGCGAGATTTCGTACAAACATCCCATCAATTTTGATGTAATCAACCGGTAGCTGCTGAATATACGCATAAGATGACAGACCTGAACCAAAGTCATCGAGTGAAAACTTACAACCTTGCTTCTTCAGCACTCGAATAAACTCAGTCGCAAAGTTGAGGTTAACAATTGCGCTTGTCTCGGTAATTTCAAAACAGATTTTGTGGGCCGGAACCTCTGTGTCTAGTACCAAACGCTCGACAAAATCTAAAAATTCATGATCACTTAAAGAATTACCGGATAAGTTAATTGAAAACCCGCTCGACGACTCAACAAACTCTGGATTGCTGTTCATCCAAGCTAATGAAGCCTTCACTACCCATTCGTCTACTTTAGTCATTTTGCCAAAATGTTCTGCCGCATCAATTAACGGCCCTGGCGGAATAATTTGACCTTCATGCTTTATTCCTAACAAAATTTCCCAATGAGAGTCGGTGCTCGCTGAGCTATTAATTGGCCGTATCTCTTGGACACGCAGCGTAAGCAGGTCATCCAAGCTTCCATCCAATCTGCTGATCCATTTCAGATAATCGGTGCGACGTTTAAGGTCTAGACTCTGAGCCTCATAAACAACTGGCGGTCCACCGGGCGTTTTTTTGGCCTCTCGACACGCAAGTTCAGAGTTTCGTAGTACCGAATCATAATCGTCTACTTCGTAATCAATCTGATGAATACCAAAGCTCAAGCTTGTGTGTAAGGTGTGCCCTTTGAACTGCGGACCATTCGCAGACACTTCACCACTAATTGCCTCAGCCACACGCGACGCTTGTTCTGACGAACATTTTTGCAGAACGACCCCAAACTCATTGCCACCCAAACGACCGCAAAAACTCGATTCACCTGAAAAATCGCGCAAAACCACGGCCAGATTCTTAAGTATCGCATCACCGGCTGCGTGCCCGTAACTATTGTTAATCACATTAAACTGGTTGATATCTACATAAACAAAAGAAGCGGCATTCTGGGTGCTCAATGAAAGCGCCGAGGTTTGATCTAGCGCTCGCTCTAACGCTTGACGGGTCAACAGCCCAGTTAACGCGTCACAATTTGCCTGGCCACTTAGCTCCTCATAGGTTGATTGAACCATACGGTGCAAACCTTGATCTACCAATGGCACTTCAGAGTGCTCAATCAACTTAGCACTGCCCTGCTTCAGACGCTCGGCCAGCTCATCGATCGACATATCCTCATCTTTCATACCCTGAGTGTCGACAAAGACAAATCTAAACGAATCAGTCCCCGCCCACGCGAGCCTCAAAAGCCTGTCACCATCCTCAGCCAACAACTGAATCCAGTCGCCCGCCTGCATTGCAATCACTTGGCGATGCCAACGAGAAAAACGTCCACGATCGCGCTCTTTCGGGAGCAAATCGTTTAATTCCGACTCACCTTCTCCAAACGGCCACTTATACTCGGAAATTTCTATAAAGCTTGGTCGTTCATCCTCTAGCAAAGCGGCACGTAAGCCTTGTAAAGTCGATTCAAAACCTGTCTTTCCTGCTCCGTCCAACTCACGCGCCAACATATCTAATAAAGACGGAGCCTCCATGCCAATTTCAACACTAACGGCGGATGCAGACTCCATATCTTCACCGAACAGCGCTGATAGCCACTCCATTAGCTGACTAACAATGTCCAAGCCCTCTTGGTAGCCTGGGCCATCTCCCCCGTCGCGAATTGCAGTCAATGCTAAATAGTCGCGCCAACCAGCATCATCAACGAGTTTTACGAGCAAATCAGGGATAGGCTTGCCCGCCAGCAGAGAGTTGAGGTCTTTAACGACATCGTGCCTAACTTTCGCGACACGCTGCTTACCTTCATAGCTTCTAGCTAAACGCTCCGAGTTGCGCTTGTAAGCCGCCACGTGTCGCTCAAAAATGGCCGACAACTCTGCAACAACTGAATCGATAGAGTTAACGTCTGCGTCATACTCCATGACAACTTTGTCGATGGACTTATCTAAAATAGACGCTAAGTGGACATGCCCAGACTCGACAATGTCCGCCAGACTACCGAGCCGATTTAGCATCGCTCGTGCTGGGTGATCAATATTCGTAAAAAAAGTCTGATCAGATAGAACACTTTTAAGAATCACTACTTTCAGTTTCTTAAGCCAGCGTTCTAGCGTTTTATTTCCCGTAATTTCAAGTGCAATTGCTTCAAATAACGAGTCAGTAACATTGATTAGGTCGGACTCACCTTCTGATAGATCCGCCTCGGTTCGGTTGGTCGCTATCAACTCACGCTTTACCCAGTCTTTAAGCGAGCTTGACTCTGCGCTTTCATGGTCGAGGTGTTTAGTCGTCGATTTCTTAAGCTGGGCCAACAGAGGGCTCGTCAAAACGGACGATTCTGATTCTGCTTGTGGTGGCGCTGAGCCATTTAGCACGCTGCTAGCGCCACCAACGTTTTCTTGTCTCTCAGCTTTGTAGCTATCACTCTGCCCAAGCTGATTCCCATTTTGCAGCACTGCGCCCATTCGTGCCAACGTACTTAATGAGGAATACCGATCACTCACACCACCTCTATTCGTAGGATCAGTAGAAACGCTCTCAAACTTCTCGCTCTGATCAGCAACGTAGGTGCCCTCATCTGCCGAGGCTTTACTTTTTGCCTTAACTTTAGGGGTTACAATACGCCGCGATACAGTCAGCCCCATACTCGCGGCTCTACTTTTTAATTCAGTGTAGATTCTAATTAAGTCTGGGCTAAGTGAATCGGTTACCGCTCGATATATCGTTATCTGAGCAACGGTCGGAATTTGCAGCTGGTCAATAGAGTTCTTTAAGCTAGTTAACAAACGCTCTGGACCAATCGCTAAGGTAGAAGGATTGATATTAGTTGCTTTTAACTTGGCAACTAGACTGCACATATCTTCTAGGGCAGCGCCAAGTTCTCGCTCTAACTTTTTCTTACTAACGTCAACCAATAACCAATCTTCAAACTCGTCCTTGGACACTAGGCTAAGGTTAGACAGGTTTGCTTTCTTACTATCTTGCTGTCCGCTTTCCGTCTTTTCTGTTGCGTCTGGCTGTTCAGCCGCTGGCTCTGGAACCAAACCCTCTCTACGTTCAGATTCTAAGCTCTTGCTCTCAATACTGCGGTCATTCTGTTCTCCAAGCGTCGTATCATCACTGCGAAAACGGCTGATCGTTTCAAGAGAAATTCGACTCACCATCCAATCTACGTTTGACTCTAGCAAGTTAACCGCGTAGCTAAAGTCGCCTTGCTCACTGTCGGAAAGATGTTGGAGTTTTTCATAAAGATGGGATTTAGCCGACCGAATAGCGCGCGCCAAACAATCGTCTAGATTGTGAGAACAATGCCTAACTAGCTCATCTAAGATCTGCAACGAAGAATTCTGAGTCACGTGTAATATTTTTCTACTAGTGATAATAGTGGGATTGCCTAATTTCAGACTACTTCATATTCACTATTTCGCAAGCTAAGAGGCTGATTTATTAACAAATATACTACATCTGTTTGCAGTCTGAAAAAGTTAACTCAATCACCCCTAAACTCTGCTAAAATGCCGCGCTTAAATATTGATCCTTGGAGCTTATTCCGCCAATGAACCGCCTTTTCGTAAACGACCTAACGGTCATAGACTTCTCATACTTCGATACACAGCGAGGTATTGTTGGGGAAAGCTGGATCGTCAACATTGAGCTTGAAGGTGAACTAGATGGCCAAGGTATGGTTTTTGATTTCGGACATGTAAAAAAACAAATCAAGCAGTTAATTGACCAAGAAATCGACCATCGATTCGTTATATCGAGCATGACTAAATCACTAACAGCAGAAACAAAAAAAGACTGCACAACCTTGGAGTGGACCAACATATCCGGCACATATCGCCACCAATCACCGGCTTCTGCAATCGCTATTATTGACACAAAAACGATTAACCAAAAAAGTATTGCGGCGCATTTGGAAGCGCGTATCACCGAAATACTACCGAGCAATGTTCATTCAGTTACCCTCTCTCTTCGTCAAGAAAACATAAATGACGCTTATTATCACTATAGCCATGGACTGCAAAAGCATGATGGAAACTGTCAACGCATCGTTCATGGCCACCGGTCGCGATTAGAAATCTATCGAAATCATCAACGTGATAATGACCTAGAAGATTTATGGGCCGCACGATTCAGAAACATTTATATCGGAACCAATGCTGATCTAGACGGCGCATGCGATATTGACGGAAAGCCGCATCTGACGTTTTCTTACACAGCCTCTCAGGGTTACTTTGAGCTGACACTTCCATCAAAAAAGGTTTACCTGATCGACACAGACACAACGGTAGAGCTTATCGCCGACCATATCGCAGAACAATGTCGACTGGCGCATGAAGATGACCACTTTCTAGTTCGAGCATTTGAAGGCGTAGGAAAAGGTGCGATCGCAGAGCGCGAACGAATCAATGCAAAGTCTGCCCAGCAACGTAAATCATAGCGATAATGTTTTTTGGCACGATTCACTCTGCTACCAACAGGTTCTTAAAGGTCCTTGTCTGCTTGTGCCTAGTTGCGCCACTGTCTGCACAGGAAAATGAGCCAGATGAACTCCCTATTACGCTAAAAACATGTATCCAAGCGGCCGCCGTCGTTGCTGAAAAGGATATGACAATTAGAGCGATCGAAGAGAAGTGCAAGCGAAAAGACAGCAAGCAGCCACTTGACCGTTTTAAGGTCGAAAAGCTACTGGAGCAGAATGAATTCGTTATTACTCCTCACCGCCAAAACTACATGCTTTTCGCCACATACAACGACCGCCCTAACCAAGAGCCCTTTATTGCACAGAATAGCTACCCAGAAAAAACGAAGCCGATGCAGCACCAAGAAGCGAAGTTTCAAACCAGCTTTAAAGTACCCTTAACGAAAGACTCCCTTTTCATTGAAGGTGACGGTTTATACTTTGGGTTCACTGTAAAGTTCTTTTGGCAACTCTACAATAAGTCTCTATCTGCCCCATTTCGTGAAACGAATTATCGCCCTGAGATTTTTTATCAAACACCGTTGAACCTCAGCTATCTTGGCGGTGATTTTTTCACTCAAGTTGGGTTTGAGCACGAATCAAATGGACGAAGCCAGCTATTAAGTCGCAGCTGGAATCGAGTCTTTGCCGGCCTTGGCTATCAAAGAGACAACTGGACCATGTATTTACAACCTTGGTTCCGACTACCTGAAAACGAAAAAGAAGATGACGGCGACCCACTAACTCTCCCACCAGCAAAGGGAGACGATAATCCAGATATTATCGATTACATGGGGCACTACGAGTTTTTTGCTATTTATAAAAACCACGACTTTGAGCTTTCGAACAAAATTCGTTACAACACCAAAACTGGGAACGGCGCTCTAGAAACAGGGTTCAGCTTTCCTCTATTCAACAGACTTCGAGGTTACGTTCAGTTCTACAACGGCTATGGTGAGAGCTTAATTGATTATGACCATTCCGTTCAAAGAGTAGGAATTGGAATACTGCTTTCTGACTTTTTGTAAGCGCTGAGTGTCATTGACGCTCAACGCAAAGCGCTTGCGCCGTTAGTCTTCAACGCTCAATGGCGCATTACGCAACTGTTTCTGCAGTTGGTAATTAGAGCCCTCCGCCGATCCCTTAATCTCCGCTTGCAGCGACGCTTTCAGTTTCTGAAATTCAGGCGCCTGCCTTAGCAACGACCTACCCGCCGCGATGACAGCGTCAAGCTGAGCTTCCTCTAGTTCGAGCGTGGTCGGTAAATTATTAAAAAACTTACGTTGTCCGTTTTCAGCAATCGCTTGAAAACTCACTTCTATGACATGGAACTCGATATCAGGGCGATGCTCCGTAACATGCAGTTTAAACTCACTAGCCTGATCAAAAAAGTAGCCCTTTGTTTCTTCTGTATAGCTGTCAATGAGCGCTGAACTAACCGCATCAATCGTCTCGAATACTGAAGGACTCGACGGACTGAGATCCATCTGGCGCTGTGGTGCAACCGCCGAATTAACCAGTATCACGACCACACGTTTTAAATCTTCGTCGATTTCACCTGGCGCATCTACACCAAACAATTCGAGATGATCAGATACAGCGCGTAACCCAAGGTTATCACTTATCCCACCGTCGATTAGGTGCAAATATGGCGTACTTTCCTTATTAGTGAGCGCATGTACATTTCTCAGGTAACGCTCTTTTTTAACACTCAGATGATCAAGTGCCTCGACCCGAGACAGCAATGGGGATTTTGACAAATCACACTCACTCGCATGATTTTTTAGCACTACACTAGGAAATGCGACCGGAACAGCCGACGACGCTGTGACAGCGCGCGCTATTGATAAACTGCTTAAGTCACCACAAATCCAATCAAACGAATCCTGATCAAACGGAAAACGCGTACCGCGAGAGAGGTCAGTCGCGTTTATTAGAACAAACGGACGTTCATCCATCGGAATATCAGAAAACTTAGCACCCCGAAATACCTGAGAGTCGTAATACTCTATCGCCATTTCCGTCCGGTCTAGGCCCGACCATATTGAACGAAACCAATGACGCGGGCTTAACAAGCGCGACCACAACGCACCCTCAACACTTTGTCTCAAAAAGTCAGGCTCGAAACGCGTAAACAGCTCATCACCAAAAACAGCATAATACGCCGCAGTAAAGCTACCACCCGACACCGCGGATATATAATCAACGTCGTCAAGCAAAGCGCTCTTCTGACCGATAGCTTGAGAATAAACAGTGTCTCTTAACTCTTGCATCACACCATAACTGAGCGCAGATGCTCGCGTTCCGCCGCCAGAAAACGCGAGTATCACCATATTTTCACCGACATCGTGGCGAGAGTTATAATAATCTGAACGATAGCTCTTATCGAACTCGTAGTGTGTTATCGACTTGTTGTGCGCCTTGTATACGCTAGCGCAGGACGACACCAACACGACCACCAAAGAAAGCAACAAAAGCCTAGTTAGCACAACGAGCATTTATAACCTCAAAATAATAGAACCTAAGCTTAGCAGCATAGCAAAGTTAATAATTTAATCAGACTTCGATACGACAATCTGGTATTTCAGTGCACGGTTTTTGTTAAGTTTTTCTCTACTGACCCAAACGTATCGACCGACACCAACATGCCCAACGCACGATTTACAGCCAAAAAAAAACCCGCTGAGCTAGCGGGTTTTAATATTGGTAGGACTAGGCAGATTCGAACTGCCGACCTCTACCATGTCAAGGTAGCGCTCTAACCAACTGAGCTATAGTCCTATAATTCTGTCTCTCTACGAGAAGGCGCGTAATTTAGCAAAGCACCCTGTTGTATGCAACCACAATTCCCCTTATACCTGATAAAAATCTCTATACCATTCAACGAACTTAGCGACACCTTCCTCAATCGTTGTTGACGGCTTGTAATCCACGTCTTTAATCAGTGCATCAACGTCAGCATACGTTGCCATGACGTCACCCGGCTGCATCGGTAGTAAATTTTTGATCGCTTTTTTACCGACGCACTCTTCAATAATTTCTATATAGCGCAACAATTCGCACGGACTATTACTACCAATGTTATAAAGCTTATATGGCGCTTTGCTTGTCGCTGAGTCAGGCGTTTTGCCACTCCAGTTCTCATTAGGCTGGGCGGTGTTATCAAGCGTGCGAATCACGCCTTCAACAATATCATCGATATAGGTGAAGTCACGTTGATGTTTACCATAATTGAATACATCGATCGGTTTGCCCTCGAGAATATTCTTCGTAAACATGAATAGCGCCATGTCAGGGCGACCCCAAGGACCATAAACGGTAAAGAACCGTAGGCCGGTCGTTGGCAGGTCAAACAGGTGGCTATAGGTGTGCGCCATCAACTCGTTTGCTTTTTTAGTCGCCGCGTACAGACTAACGGGATGGTCAACGTTGTCGTGAACGGAGAATGGCATCGACTCGTTAGCGCCATATACCGAGCTACTTGAGGCATATACCAAGTGCTCTACCCCATGATGGCGACAGTTTTCTAGTATGTTGGTAAAGCCGACGATATTGGCATCAATGTAAGCTTGTGGGTTTTCAAGTGAATAACGGACACCCGCCTGAGCAGCGAGGTTAACAACCTTTTGTGGCTTGTGCTGCACGAAGGCCGCCTCAAGTTTTTCTCGATCTTCTAGTGAGATCCTAACTTCCGTAAAGCCAGGGTATACTTTGAGGCGTTCAAGACGAGCTTCCTTTAGAGACGGGTCATAGTAGTCGTTGACGTTGTCCACTCCAATGACTTCGTCTCCGCGTTCTAGCAGCTGAATCGCCAATGTTGAGCCAATGAAACCAGCCGTACCCGTCACTAAAATCTTCACTTACTGCTCCTTAAAAGTCGATACCAGTGCTTAAGTAAGCACCACTTAAGTCAACGTCCACATCTACGTCACTAACATCTTCAATATCAATACCGATTTGACGATAGCCGAGTTCAATAAAGGCGAGGCCGAAACCTTGTCTCAATTTGATTTTTGCGTCTTGCAACGAGTCGCCAGAATAACTGATGGCACTCACTTCAGCACCCAGGGACAAGCCCGTCAGCGGCAGTTCGACTTCAGCCGCAACGTACAACATTGGCAAAACATCATCGATTGTTGTCGTGCTCGTAAGCGCCGCGTTTGCTGGATCTCTTAACTCTAACTTGCCGTCGAATTTTTTAACATCGAGGCCGACATCGACAGAAACATAATTATCGAGTATCTCGTAGTAGAGAATCAAGTCCGTGTGCGTCAAGTCCAAGTCAGTAGCGACGTCGCCTGTATACGTGACCCCGTCGAAGGTGCCCGTAAACGACCCATTCGCCGACTCATCCAAACCAATATGCTTCAATCTAACATTAGGCAAAACCGGAATCGGATGCTCAAAAGTTGCCGCAATTTCAACAAAACCGCCATCATCAAGCTTGAGATTGTCTTCTAGATCTAACACTTCTCCCGCCGATGTTACCTGCCCTGAATAGCTACCTTGCCAATAACTCACCTCAACACTGCCACCTAAAACGTCTGCAGCTGCGTTAATCGAGAAGACCAAAGAGCCCAAGCCTAGTATTCGAGAAATATTCTTCATACTTATACCTTTTACGATGGCCTAGTCGAACGAGATACCTAACCGCCTACCTACTTCTTCATAAGTTTCGATTACACTACCCAGCCCTTGCCTAAACCTATCTTTATCCATTTTGTTGCGAGTTTCTTTGTCCCAAATGCGGCAACCATCTGGGCTAAATTCATCACCCAATATAATCGAACCTTGGAACACCCCAAACTCGAGTTTGTAATCAACTAGCAACATGCCCGCATTGGAAAAAAGTTCCGACAACACATCGTTAACTTGGTAAGTCAATCGCTCCATTTCGTCGAGCTGTTCTAAGGTCGCCCAACCAAAGGAAACGCAATGTGAACGGTTAATCATGGGGTCATGTAACGCGTCATTCTTTAAGAATAGCTCAAAAGTTGGAGGGGACAGTTCTTTCCCTTCTTCAATGCCCAAACGCTTAACAAGACTTCCCGCTGCGTGGTTTCTGACGACGCATTCAACCGGCAACATCTGCAAGTTTTTGACTAAGGACTCACACTCTCCTTGCAGCGAAACAAAGTGAGTCGGAACCCCCGCCTGTTCAAGTTTCTCCATGACAAAGGCGTTGAATTTATTATTCACCATACCTTTACGAGCGAGTTGCTCCATCTTCTCGCCGTCAAACGCCGAGGTATCATCACGAAACACCATGACCATTTTTGTCGGGTCACTCGTCGTAAAAATCGACTTCGCTTTACCTGCGTAAAGCTCCTTTACTTTTTCCAACATTCTTTAATTCTCCTAACTCATTCCAAATACAACAGGCACGCACGGCAACGTTATTTAGGAAATATACTCAAAGACTAAGTTCAAAATATCATTCAACTGGTCGTCGTCAAATTCTGGATTTAATTTCTTAACTAATACAATAACGCCACCCTCGTCGCGAGGAAGCAGCTCAAGAGAAAAGTTTTTCTCTTCTCTTCTCGAGGCGTTCATAGATTCTGTGTGATACCAGCCATCCAAATCGTCCTGGCTCAAATAACTAATGTGGAACATACCTTTATCCAATTGCTCAGATGAAAAGACAATTCCAGCAGCATCCAGCGCCTGAGACAATTCAGCCTTTGCCCTCGCCATTGAGAGGTCAAGTTCAAGATAGCCTTCACCATCAGGGTTTTCTAATAAGCGAACACGAGAACTCGCTCCGATCGTTTCTGCCAGCAGCGAATGACGATTGCTCACCTCCTCCGAGGTTACAAACTCACCAACTAGGGTTAACAATGCACGCTCTAAACGCGGATTAACCGATTGAGCAACCCAGCTAGCTGGGTCAACGTCAATAGCGTTTGGCAACAACGCCCGCACCTGCACTTCGGAGGTGTTTCGTCTAACACCATGAACCGTCCGCATTTGAAAACGCATACCTTCGATGACAAGCACACCATCGTCTTCCAGTTCCAGTTCACGCATCATTTCCTGACTTGATTTTTCGCCATCGAGGGGCTGCGTTGCCAACACCCCTTGGCGTACATCTTTGAACGTTAGTTGCATGGCATATTCGTTCCAGAACAAGTCCAGCAAAGGCCAAACGTTATTCGGAGCGCTGAACAAGTGTAACCAAGTCTCACCGGCCAACGTTTCAACCATATATGGCTCAGCAATAACCGCCGCCGTTGCGTCCGGAGGCTCTGGCAATTCAAACTCGACGGGCAGGCTACGGTTATTCTCAATGTCCGGCACTGGATATTTCGAACGCAGCCTAGAATCAGATAAATGAGCCGGCAGCACAACTGACTTACCTGGGTCTGCCGTCACGTAGTCGCTGGAGCGGTCACTAATAATGCCGCAGGAAGACGTCAGTAAAATGATGGATACCAACACTATTTGTTTAGCAACGACAACACTTTTAGCAAGCAAAACGAAGCATCTTTTAATGATCATCACCTAGATCAGACCAAATTGTTGAAGCGCGTTATCAACGTTTTTATGGCAAGCTTCCGTTAGCGGTGTAAGCGGCAGACGAATACCTCCCTCCATACTACCCATGCGCGCCAGTGCATACTTTACAGGAATCGGGTTTGCTTCAATAAACATGGCATCGTGCACCGCCATCAAGCCTTGGTTTAATTTTTTTGCTTCGGCGACATCGCCTTTAGCCGCAAACTCACACAGCTTGGCCATTTGTAATGGCAGAACATTGGCGGTCACCGAAATATTTCCCTTTGCACCAGCCAAAATCAACTCATATGCAGTCGGGTCGTCGCCGGAATAAACATCAATTTTTCCACCCAATGCGCGAATCAAGTCCGTACCACGCGCAATATCTCCCGTTGCGTCTTTTATGCCGACAATATTCGGCACTTCCGCTAGGCGAATAGTCGTTTCGTTTGCCATATCGACGGCTGTTCGCCCAGGTACGTTATACAGTATTTGATCAATCTCGACGGACTCAGCAATTTTTTTATGGTGCAGGAACAAACCCTCCTGAGTCGGTTTA
>Ga0209184_1000329_pt1 | contig 56123 bp, 50 predicted proteins | sample EN8Hudsemesocosm_2_FD_184627 | JGI IMG/M metagenome (GOLD analysis project Ga0209184, IMG submission 184627) | Methane-oxidizing microbial communities from mesocosms in the Hudson Canyon - EN8C Hudson Canyon (SPAdes) (version 2) | ecosystem: Environmental > Aquatic > Marine > Cold seeps | place... | reverse complement strand
CGCAAACCTGAATGATATTCTTAGCTAAATCAATTCCAAAGATAGTAGATTTCAACATAATATGGTCTCCTTAATAGTTACTGTAACTCTAGACTAGTAGCTAGGGTTGTGGAGTCCATACATCGCCATAGATTAATAGCAACATCATTAAATACACAATTCAATAATTTGTATCACTATTTGTAAATTTCACCTTTTCATCTTAACTATTAGTTCCGCACATCTAATAGGATTAAATAATGACTGCTTGGAATAAAGATAAACGTGTTGGTCAAAAAAAAGCATTTAAACTTGAAGAAATTTGGCGTATTAGAATACGACTAGAAATTGAAAGAAAACTTGAACAACTCGCTTTATTTAATTTAGCAATTGATAGTAAGCTTAGATCTTGTGATTTAATAAGCTTAAAAGTACGTGACATATCCTCTTCATCACTAGTTCAATCTCGAGCGATGATAGAGCAACAGAAAACTCATAGAGAAGTTCAGTTCGAAATAACACCAAAAACTCAACAATGCTTGAGTCAATGGATATACTTAAAAAGTTTATCTTCTCCAGACTTCCTATTTCCTAGTCCAAGGAGATTAGGACAACATATTTGCTATCACTATTATGCAAATATAGTTAAAAACTGGGTGTCCACTCTAGGCTTAGATATAACTCAATATGGAACACATTCCCTTAGGAGAACTAAAGCATCACTAATTTACGCTAAAACAAAAAACTTAAGAGCGATCCAGTTATTGCTTGGACATTCAAAGTTGCAAAGTACAATTGAATATTTAGGCGTTGAAATAGAAGATGCTTTGTCTATATCAGAAAGTACAGAGACTTAATGCTTATCGGAAGTGCCTCAAACCAACTTAGAGACTATAAAATTGTGGCCAATATTACTCAGCCACAACATTGATACCTGGTTGAGGGATTAAATAACTAATCCCTCTCACCTAATTAATCACAACACGCACCGCAAGTAATATTAGGACCACGGCAGTAACTTTATCAATAACATGACTATTAGCTTTCAATTTTGCCAACACAGGTCCTCTTGATAAACCAAATACCACGAGGCAATACCATATTGTATCGAGCCAGCCATTTATGTGCTTATCGTTTTGACCTTGTGCAAGATCAAGGTCAATATTACTGCCATTACTTTTTAGCGCGTTAAACGCTAAATAGAGTCAAAAGGCAGCACCTGTGTACTGAAAAATTAATGGTGACTGCACAATCAACGACGCAAGGCATATCCTTATCAGGGGTTTTGTGCCCAAAACCCTAGCTTGATTATTGATATTTATTTATGATTTGCTCAGCAATAAATGTATTCCGTACTTTTCTGGATTTTTTGTGAGTTCTTGCGTTTGGATGAAAGGTACGAAAAGAAAGGATATCACTACTGGTTTCGCTAAAGCTAACCTGAGCTAATTCCCTGCATGATTTCGCGTATTCAGTGTTTGATAGGGTCACACCATACCTTTGCCTTAAGATATTATCGCGGTCACAACCGGTATTGAAAATGACTACATCGGGTTTAAGGATCTTCAATTCTTGTTGATGAACATTAAACACAGTATCTTCAAGTTCATGAATTGTTTTGGTTACGCCTCCTCTTGAGTTTTTCCCTATTTTGGCCAAGTTATTCCAAACAAAGCCAATGTTTTCTTTACCAAGTGACTTCTCTAATCTTTCTTGAAAGTATTTGAAATTAGCCCTATTCCAGAATGGCCTATTATTTTTAGATTTTGATGTGCTCACAAAGTAGTGGTGATAGAGTTCGGTTAATTCACTGGGTAGGGCCTGTGAGCCTAAAAACGATTTATGCCAACCATCAGTTTCTTGGCCAACGACCATGACTTTAATTTTAGCCTCCTTGTATTGATCCGTTACTTTAATAAGCAATGGATGAGCAGGTTGAAGCTTTGTATTGGCAATATCTAATTGATTTACGTTAAGTACTAATTCAGGCCAAAAGTCTTCATATAAGCTAAGTAAGCGTTCATTCATCAGGCGTTCTCAATAATCAAAAGGCGAGCATCCAATAAAAAGTACCATAGAAATAGACCATGTAATACTGATTTTACCCTGTTTTTGAAGGGCTTAACGCTTATTTATCTTGATTTCATAAATTGGCCGTGTTTTTATGGAGTTCGAGTCAATAATAAGAACCAACAAGAAGGTAAGAAATTATGAATAAAGGTGATTTAATAGAGAAGATAGCTGAAGGCGCTGAGATAACAAAAGCTTCTGCAGGTAGAGTACTTGATGCAATGATGGGTGCTGTGACAGATGAATTACAAGGTGGCGGTGATGTTGCTTTAGTGGGTTTTGGTACCTTTAAAGTAAATGATAGAGCGGCTCGAAAAGGCCGTAATCCACAAACAGGCGCGGAAATCCAAATCGCTGCCGCTAAAATGCCAGTTTTTAAAGCGGGTAAAGCATTAAAAGATGCTTGTAATCCTTAATTAAGCTGCAAAAATGCCCTTTGTATAAAATTGGATCGTACGATCCAATTTACATTTCCTTTTTCACTCCCCTTTATTGTTTTGCGTTTTGTGGACACAATTGAGCGGCACCGACTGTTTTTGTGAAGGTACCTCGGGGCTATTGTAATAACATGTTTTGTTAAGGCCACTGGTATTTTGACCAGATAAGAAACCCGAGTTATTTGTGCTGCTATATGAATGTCCTATACCATTATCAGCCGACAAAGGACACAATTGAGCAGACCCTATCGTTGTACTAAACCTCCCTGATGGGGCATTGTAATAACACACTTTATTCAAACCACTGGTATTGTCGCCAGATAACAGACCTGTCTCTGCATTACTCTCGCTTGAAAACCCGATAAACATTAACGTGATCAAAGTAATCTTTAACATTATTATTCCTTGGTATTTTGTGTGGATGTAAACCACCTACCCTGCAATGACCTCATTAAAGTAAATTATGTGTGTGCATGACATAGATACGGTGTTGATGATGAAAGACAGATGCCTTACTTAGTATTGTAAGGGCTAAGATTAGCAGCTCAATATAATATCGCAAACGTGTTTAGGTTTTTTAGTAAGTTTAGAACACAGAGTTAATTAAGCTGTGAGACCAGTTCATTGTCGTTGGCTGTGTCAGTGACACTTTGCAGTGATTCTGCCAGAAAAGCGAATCCCCCAATATCATCTAATTTTTCATTGATGGCCAACGTTTCAGCCAGGGCAATTAAATCCACTTCCTCTGCCCTCATTTCAATAATCTGTGACAGAACAGTATTTGTTGGCGCGAGTGTAAAGTCATCTACGTTAATTTGAGATGTAGTGCTTGCCAGTAGATTAGGTTTTTTAATCAGTAAGCCAATAATTTGTTGTTCTTGTAGTTGACGGTCTGGGTTTGACATTTATATTCCTTAATACAGAGATAGAGTAAATTAATTTTAAGTGGCATTTTGCACCAAACATAAAATGTGAACAACAAAAGGGAAATGTTTGGTGCAAACAATCGATGTTGCGCCCTACCATTATCTCTGTATATTTTAATCCAAAAACCCAAATTAAACCTAAGCCGAAAATAACACTAGAATAGAAAGGGAGCTTGCCCCACCCTCATACTCGCCAAAAAAACTGGCACCGTCCCAACGGATCGCACGGAGGGTTTGGCAGGGAATCTGACGCGTGTACAACAGTTCGGGCAGACTGTGACGGGTTTCGCGTAGAAATCAAGTGTTATTTTCGGCTTAGGTTTAAAAAGAGGTTTAGGGCATAAATCACCCTATTTCTTGACTGAAAAGTCGTGCGCTGTGTTGATTCTATAGTGGTATGTGGGCGTTGGTTAACATATTATACGTAGCGTTGAATTGAGGCTTTTTTACGCTATTACCTTTTTTCCCACGGTCATCTTATCGACTTCCCTTTTACTGTTTAACACAAACAGAGTGCATGAAAAGTTTACATGAGTATTCACGTTACGTACCTAACCTTACCCGTCAAGATGGCAGCGCTTTTGAAAACCTTCTTAATACCAATTTTCCAGAAGTTAATCATGACTAATTCAAACAACACACAGTTAGTACAAACGACAGTTAGTACAAACGACAGTTCAGCAATCTATCCAACCGCTATTATCCGATATACCAGCTTTTAAAGGATTTAAAGGATTTAAAGGATTATAGAGTGTAATAAAAGAATAGATGGACGCGGCAAAAGTTATTGGATAATTAGATTATTTGATTTCAACTCAACAATTCAAATTTATTGTTTTAACATGAATAGCTATATTAAAAACTTACAGCCAAACTCGAAAGTACACATTGAAGCGACAATAAAAAAGGTTAATGGCCATCATTATGTCCGCTGTGCTTTTTTACAGGCTTATTAAAAATCATTATCATTTTTATAAATCAAAGGTTCTTAAATATTAGAGACTTTTCTTTACAAGTTTCTTTATAAAACTCGTTCGGACGTTAGCAGTGTACGCAACAACCTTAGATCAGTCATTCTTTAAATCACGCAAGATTACGCAATTTATTGCGGGTGTATAGTTGAGGGTATTCTTATTTAATAAAAACTATAAGCAAATTAGTGCTAAGTAGGAATTACTTGAAAGCTAAAGAGTTTCACTAAGTAATTCACTTACAATGCGAAGTTATCGTTTTAGAGTGTTAATCATTGAGTTCATATGTGTATACAGGTAATGCGTTGAGAATAGGCTTGTCACTGATCACAACTTGGGATGATGAACGCGCATTTTTCTTTTCTTTCATTTTGTATTTCACGATCACATCTACATCGTTAACATCTTCATCACATAATAAATAAATGGGTGAAGATATCTTCTGCGTAAAGATACTTTTTTTATGCTCACTTCCATCATCTTTAGTGAGTTGAACAGGTGTTATTAACTTAAAATTACCATCCATGCTCGAATAATATTTATCATAATACAAGGCAAATTCTTTTAAGTGACGATATTCATCAAGTGTGCCTCTGTCTTGCTTTGCTTGGTGGGAGGTAAATTGCCACAGTAAGGTCTTAATTTCTTCAAAACTTTTACGATACACTGGTCTTTGCCATGTACCACTATATGAGATACGTTTGTATTGCTGTTGATGAACATTAAGACGACGACGCACTTGTTTGATATTAGTACGGGGTCTGCCAATAGTGCGTAAAATTTCCTTATTCATAGGTTGCCATGTGCCCTCTACTTTAGTTCGAGAGTCTACGGTTTTACTGAGTAGTTCACCAATATGCTTTTTGGTTTCATTAATTTGAGTAATGATCTCTTCACAATCTTTAGGTAGAGCAATTACGGCATGAAAAGTTTCTGTTGTACCAGGATTAGAAATAAAACTCATATCATCTTGGTATTGGGTGGCGAGCACTTTTTGTAATGCGGTTACTATCTTATATTCATCAGAATAGCCCTGTTCCTCATCAGTGAAACGATGATTCTCAATAAATAATAACCGGCCATTATATTTACAATAATTTATAAATGTTTTTTGAGCTAATTCTAGTGATGCGAAATATGTTTTCAACTCTTCACCAATTTCAGCGTATCTTTGCTCAAATGTGTATTTAGGTTTAGGCGTATTAATCATAGAAATATTGTTATTGTAAAGGTGGTTACAGGGGATTATATCAAAACGAGCTGTACAAATACACAGCAATATTATAAACTGCTATTTAATAGTAGCCCAGTTTATTTTACGAAAAGATCAATTTTTTTCGTATTGTACTTATTACTGACTCATCCACTTCTGCCCCAACGTAGTGAACTCCTAAGACAGTTTTGTTTAGAGACTTTAAATAGTCGCTCGTTTTACACTCTAATGTAGCCAAATAATCTCTATGTGGCTTGTGCTGCTCAAATGTCTCTTGTTCATCAAAGAATGGACCTAGAGCCATCATTTTAAATTGGCTGCTTCTTGGGTTTACCCCTACTTCTTGGAGTCTTTTTGCTAAAGTAGCCCCCTTTGCACTCTATCAAAAATCTAAATGTTGGCCAATACGATTAAAAGGTGATGATACATGAGCTGATGAACTATCGCCTGTGCGTCCTACGTAATAATATTGTTTACCCTCAAATTCAATACGCCAAACATATAACCAAAATCCTCGTTGTAATATGTGGCCGTCGAATGACATTTCATAGGTATTAATTTTATTTGAATCGCTAACAGCCATGAGGTTGTGTACTCAGCTTGGAAAGTAGTTAATTCGTTAATTTATCAGCAATTTTTTTATTTAACACTTTTCATTATCATTAAGCGTGTTGAGTATTTTTTAATTTTTCTATTTGTTCATTAATGTGTTTAGGAGAATACTTTAAATATTATTGCTCAATCCCCCTTAATAGTCACATATTTTACTATAGCGGCAATTAAAATAGTCAGCAGCATAAGTAAATAAGAAGCTCAAGAACCAAACACTTCAAGTGCTTATTTCTTGATGCTTCCTTTTTTTTGATTAAAATTTAATCTTTCTTTTTAAGGCTAGTATTTATTGGCGTGCCTTTTTATAACTTCTATAATTTCAGCCATCATAGGTTCACGCATTTCGTCTGGAATTTGGGCTAGCTTTAACGTTGATATCCCTTTGCTATCTTGAGATGAAACCAAACTAATTTCACCTTTACCATTATTCCATAAAGACACAGGTTCACTATCTGTACGTTCTTCTTTAAAAATTGATTTTTTATAAATAGATTCCATCAATTTAACTAATTCTGTTGTGATTTTCACAGGATTTGTTTCAATTTTTAAAAGCACTCCCACCATATCAGCGAGTTGATTTGTCATTTCATCATATCGATTATTAGGTGTGTTTTTAGCTATCTTATATAAACGCTTGATATGATTATCTGTAATTTTATAAATATCTGGGAATGTATCTAACCAAGGTTTTGGTATATCTACCACCCTTTTTAGTTCACTAATTAAAGAAGGAGAAACGCCCTCCTCTTTTGCTAAATCCTGTTGAGGAATTGCTTTCTCCCCCGTTGTCAATAATGCGTACTTTAAACCTCTTTCAACGGAACTGAGTTCTTTTTGCTTTTTTGCTGTTGCTGAAATAAATAAAGCATCCTCAGCTGATAAAATATAACTTGGATCAGCTGGAATATATATGTCATAAGGTTTTCTGTTGTTTACCTCTACAGACTCATTATAGAGAATACGACCTTGTCTACGCCTAGAGCCATCAAGTACATAAATACCTTCTTCTACTGAGCCGTATCCTAAACCTGGATGCAATTGAGGAATATTATCTTTAAAATCCTTTAATATATCTGACAGATTAAATTCATTCAGCCACTCCTGATGTCGCCCATTTTCAACTGGTACTTGGGTTTTACTTTCAATATCCTCGGGTGGGATTGATACCTTTGTAAAAACAGCAGTATCACCATCTTTCATTGTTAGTGTTATTTGTTCTTGTCCACTACCCAAGTTCAAATTATTTTTCTTTTTAAGATCATTCACTAGTTCAGTCTGTAGCTCAAGTTTACTTTGAGTCTCGAACAATTCTTTTTTTAATCGAATCGTTGATTGACTTGATTCAATATCTACAGATGAATTTTTTAAAGTCATATCCGGTGGAGGAAAAATTTGATTCAAGTCTGCACCATATTCTGATAAAAAATCAGTATCAGAAGTTTTAACTTTGGTTCCGGATTTGGCTTTCCCTAATACTGTTATCAATCTAGTGGCTTCTTTAGTATTGAAATCAGTTTCAGAGTGTTCTTCTATTTTTTTAATCGCTTCTACATTAGAGAAAGTATCCAGAATATGGAAAAAACGAGCTATAGCTTTAGACATTAGCTTTCTCCTTGTTTAAGGTCGTCATATCTTTCCATATATCTAAGAAGGTGCTCAGCAACAGAGTTCCAATCGTTTATTATATGAGAACGCTGAGGTGTACCTGCATCATCATTGGTTGAGTAATCAAACATAGTTCGAAATTGCTGTGATGCAGTCAAATACCCTTCTCTTTCGATAATTTCTGGTAATAACATTTCATTAAATACTTTACTGTATCGTCTTTTTACTGTTTTAGCTGAAACACGACGTTCATTAAACATTCCTGGTAATGCTCTAAGTGCTTTTACACCGGGATAATCTAATTCTTCTTTTAATATATTAACTTTATGAGCAATTTCTCTCACATAAGCTAAAGTCGGTTCGGAATCCATAGGCTTGGTTGCTGCTGGAATAATTATCCCATCAGCACAATAAATACCTGAATGCACAGATAAATTATTATGTGGCGGGGAATCAATCAAAATAATATCGTAACTACTTTTAAGTGGGGCTATGACAATTTCATTGAGTAACTTAAGACATTCGTATTCAGTTTCAGGAGAAAAGTATTTTTTATTTAGGAACCTCTCTAAACGTGTATCACTAGGTAAAGCTGGAATATAATCAATATTGGCAACATGGGATTTTCGTACCACTGTATTCTTTAGCCAGTCAACATGGTCAACCCCCTGAGGAGCTACAGCAAAGCCTGAAACAACCTGCCCTAAAGTTGGAGTGCTATCTTGATTTATAACTCGACCATCAAAATACTCATGAACTTGACCTTGAGGATCAAGATCAACCACCAAAATACGGGGACGTTGGAAATTGTATAAAGCTAATGCGATTGCTAAATACACAGCTGCAGTTGTTTTACCTGTTCCACCTTTTAAGTTTGTAAGCAACCATACATAGGCTTCAGACGTTCTAAATTGTTCTGGTATATTTGCATGATACTTTGTGTTGCTTTTAAGTAACTCATCGTAAATCAGGTGAATTTCTTCAAGAGTGAAATACACATGGTGATTAATTCCCTTTTCACCCAAGGTAGTTTCGAGAGACTCTTCAATTTTTCTGATATGGTTTTTAACCGTTGTACATGCTTTTTTACTTAGCATACCATCAAGTAATTGTTCCATAAGCTCTTTAGAACGATCATACTTTCGAAACTCCTTAGCTTCTCCAAACTCTGCATCTTCCTTATTAGAATTAAGAACTTTAAGAGCCACTTCCGCTAAAGCATCTAAATCAACTGTTTCGATAGTCATAATAATCCTTTTTGTATTCATTTATATTTTTTGTTTAAGACATCTTACATTATCACTTTACATAAAATCAACAGCAAAAGTACAAAAACATACATCATAGTGAAAAACCATACCCGTTAGTACCAAAAAACAATCCTGCTACCACCCTGCCCTACCCCAATATTTGTAATATTTTCTTTGTATGCTATTTAAGAGCACTCAGAAGCAATTTTGGACTCTTATTCATATTATCCATACCAATGGGTTCATAGATTGAGTAATCACTATTATAGCCTTTGTTTTATATATCAAAATCCTATCAATATTTATACTTTTAATATCTTTGAATATATTAAATGGTTTTTTACTCTCTGTAATGTTTTTAGTGCCACTAACTTAACTGGTTTTTTTAAGTTTTTTTTTCTGTAAATTTCGTAATCACTATTATCAAATAAAATCATTTTTACTTTAATATTTTTTAATAATATTTCCAGATTATTCCTATGTGAACTTTTAAGTTACTGGATGAATTTTATTAGGATGAATTATCGCTATTTTTAATTCAGTACCTTAATTGCTTATTTTATATTTATTTTGATATCTACGTGAATTCTAAGTTAGAAGTTGGGATCAGATGATTTGATACTTGGGATAACTTTTAAGTTAGAAGTTGATATCATATGTTTGGATACTTGGAATAACTTCTAAGTTAAAAGTTGGGATCAGATGTTTGGATACTTGGGATAACTTCTAAGTTAGAAGTTGATATCATATGTTTGGATACTTGGGATAACTTTTAAGTTAGAAGTTGATATCATATGTTTGGATACTTGGAATAACTTCTAAGTTAGAAGTTGGGATCAGATGATTTGATACTTGGGATAACTTCTAAGTTAGAAGTTGATATCAGATATTTGGATACTTGGGTAACTTCTAAGTTAGAAGTTGGGATCAGATGAATTAATTTTAGTTAGAAGAAAATATATTGAGTTTATATTACTTAAAAAGTTAACTAAGTATAGTCGACTGAAAACTGTCAATCGGGACCATAATACTTATGTACAAAGGGCTGTAGTGAGTAGGGGATTGGTCAAACATTAGCAAAAGTTGATTAACTTGAAATAGGGGAGGGGAGAATGGTTGATAATACGAAGATATATATCAACTTATTTAAGTTGTTTACTTAAATCTAAAATATTTTTTTCAAAGAAATAAAAGTCAATATTTACAGATAATTTTAAGAAAGTGATATCTCTAATACTATCCGGAAAACATAATAAGAAATCATTAACGGTTTTATCTGGAATATCTCCATCAGAAGCACATTGATTAACTAACCAATCTTTATAGAAATCTAAAGAGTTACGGGGTAAAACTTCAGCAACTGGTATGTCTGATGGTTTTGCGTCTAGTGCTTTACAAGCCCAAATGTTTCTAATAATCCCTTTAGAAAGCTTTTCTCTAAAACTATTATCTTTAATTTGAACGCCTTCTTCACCTAAATAAGCAAGACAAACATCAAATCGATCTCTTTTATATTTATTTACTACTCTCGATAAACGTTTTACACATTCCAAACTTTTCCTTCTGTGGGTTTGTTTTTGTTGTTCATCCATAATATTGTTAGAAGAAATTTTAGTTGATTCAAAATAACGTTGAACCAGCGATTGTATTTGATCTACTTTAGGGTTTGAGAATACTGAAATTGTGTATTTGTATATTTTACTACCTTCTTTTTTGAAAAATCCTTCAATCCATAATTGGAAGATAGCAGTTACAACGGAGAATATTTGGTAAGTACCATTTACAGGGTTGTCATTATAACCACTGTCTTCAATATATTTATTTATATACTTGTTAACCAGGTGTAAACGGGAAAGAGTATCTTCTAAAATATCTCTTTCATAATATAAATTAGGATTGTTTTGCCTTTCACGCCAGTAATTTTCTAATATTGTATGAATTTGCTTAGGGTTCAGTGGTATTGATAAATCAATATCTGTGGGAACGAGGGAAGGGAGCACAGATTTACGTTTAGATAAATTAAAATAACAACCTATCGATTTTTTACCCTCTTTTATTGGCACTATACTATCGATATTAAAATTTATGAAAGGATTGTCATTTACCTGACCTTGAGCTTTTTTAAGGACTTTTCTATTAAACTCTTTGGTATTATGTGTACCATCTTGATTTATATAGCAATCTGACATATCCATAAAGGCTTTTAGATCTATAAAGCTTATTTCTGGTGTTTTGCCATTAAATACATATGGCGTACAGAATAATAAAAGGTTTTTTGCAGCTTTTGCACCATCATCACCTTTTAGTGATCTAAATACATTCATTTCAATAATGAACCGTTCTTTGTCTGTGCTATCTAGCATAGACATTAAACCATTCATCATTTGATATTCTAAAGATGTAACATCATCATTTTTATCTGTTGTCACCCTTGTCTCCCCAAGAGCTTGAAAAGTAACTCGTTCAAACTCTTCAACTTGAGGAAGGTATTCGTCTTGTGTAATTAATGTTTGTTGAAGTTCATTAAGTCTATCATTTAACCGTTTAAAACTAAGCCGTGCGCCTAATGTCCCCCATATCTGTGATATAGGTAGATTAGTCTTATTGGTAGTATAATTTTTATTGGCTACATCAGAGATCAGACATGTCCAAATTTTAAAACTAACCATGCTCATTTTTTGATACATATGGAGAATTTCTTTGGGGGCAACAAATTGTCTGTCATCTATTTGAGTAATAGAATTGATTGTTTGTTTAGGAGTAATGATTGCTACTTCTTGGTTGCTGGCAACATTACTAATCTGATTGTTTGAATCTTCCAAAGATATAAACCTGTGTTATTTCTGACTTCAAGTACACTTTAAAAATACTAGGTTATGGAAAGATCCTTTAAAGATCAACAAATATTTATCTGTAAGATAACATTAAGTTAAATAACTGTATTTTATTGTGGGGCATAGGCCACTTTTATACATATTGGATTTTAGAACTTTTTTATAGATTCTTATTGAAAGTATTATTACTTGGTCTTAATAACAAGAGATAAAGAGATCTTTCTCTTATCTTTAAAACTCATGAGTATGATGTGCATTTTGTTACATATAACAACAGTTTAAGTCTAAAGAACAACTTTAACGTGTACTCGAAACCATATAATTCTTAACATTTAATAGTTATTGGTGTACTGGCGCCCATTAGGTGTCCAGGCTCCCACTCTTAAAACTTGTAAAAGGTGTGGTTGGTAGTACACCTTTATGTGGCTAGCCGTACACCTTAAATTTAAATTTTTAAACGGTGTACTGGGAACTACAATAAAGTGGCCGGCAAACCACAGTAATAACACAGAATTAATATTTGAAAGGTACGGACCTTTAAAGCAATGATAACATCAAGGTGTACATTTGTTGTTAGTAAATTATAAACGTATGACTTATAGAGGAAAAGCATTTTAATTTTCATGTGTTTTTCATAAATATTTGCTTTTGACGCTTCAATCTCTAGATGTTTTAATAAGTGTACCAGATTCTGATCCTTAGACAGAAACATGTAATATCAATGGCGCAAAGGACACTTTATGTATAACTCCTTGATTTTATTTGCCTACAAGCCATTAAACCTCATGAACAAGCTTTATACCTCAAAAATTCAATAGATATTTTAATACTATATTTTCTGAATTATTTAATTGATTAACGTCATTGATATAGTTACATATGACTATATTAATTAACAAAATTTTAATAAGTTAGCTTGTGAGCCTAATTAAAGGGTCATATCAATCGGCACATCAAGAATAACTGATTCTTAATAAAGTTGTGGTTGAGAGGCCACCTTAAAGATAGAACGTGTTATTTAATTGGGATTTAGGACACTTTTGTTAGTTTGGCTTTTTAAGGTGTACTTAAAACCAGTATTTTGCATGGATTTATTTAAAGGTCGTTTTGAAAAATTCAAAACATATGATTTTATGGGGATTCAGTCCACCTTTGTCAATTTAACGTGTAAAGGTCGACTTCAATCCTGAGTTTTACATTCAACTCAAATAAAGACTGGCTGTGAGGCCACCTTTTGAAGTGGAAGTTGAGTTTATAATGGAATTAAAGACACTTTTGTCTATATGGCGTGTAACGGTGTACTTCAATCCAGAGTTTTGCTTACTACTCAAATAAAGACTGGTTGTGAGGCCACCTTTGGAAGTGAAAGTTGAGTTTATAATGGAATTAAAGACACTTTTGTCTATATGGCGTGTAACGGTGTACTTCAATCCAGAGTTTTGCTTACCACTCAAATAAAGACTGGTTGTGAGGCCACCTTTGGAAGTGGAAGTTGAATTTATAATGGAATTAAAGACACTTTTGTCTATATGGCGTGTAATGGTGTACTTCAATCCAGAGTTTTGCTTACTACTCAAATAAAGACTGGTTGTGAGGCCACCTTTGGAAGTGGAAGTTGAGTTTATAATGGAATTAAAGACACTTTTGTCTATATGGCGTGTAACGGTGTACTTCAATCCAAAGTTTTGCTTACTACTCAAATAAAGACTGGTTGTGAGGCCACCTTTGGAAGTGGAAGTTGAGTTTATAATGGAATTAAAGACACTTTTGTCTATATGGCGTGTAACGGTGTACTTCAATCCAGAGTTTTGCTTACCACTCAAATAAAGACTGGTTGTGAGGCCACCTTTGGAAGTGGAAGTTGAGTTTATAATGGAATTAAAGACACTTTTGTCTATATGGCGTGTAACGGTGTACTTCAATCCAGAGTTTTGCTTACTACTCAAATAAAGACTGGTTGTGAGGCCACCCTTGGAAGTGGAAGTTGAGTTTATAATGGAAATAAAGACACTTTTATCAATAAGACGGGTAACGGTGTACTTCAATCCTGAATTTTATTGAAAAATGGTTAATAGACAACCATTTGATGATAGAACATGCCACTTCTTTGATTTAAATAAATTTGTGTTTGTTATGTTTTATGAGGATTGCATTTTTCTCTATATTATAAACATGTGTAAATGTTGGTATAGAGGTCACCTTACAAGTTAAACCTGTTATTTAAATGGTGGATAGGACACCATAGCAAGCGTAATTTATAACGGTGTATCTATATCCATCAATATTACAGAAATTCTCACTTATCCTGTTTTTATCAATATAAATATAATATTCGTTCATAATGTAACAATTTTCATACCTAAGCTGTTAGTGAGCGCCAACCAACTAAAGTCGATTTTATCCTAGTAATCCCTTTGTTATCATCCTCAATTACTCTGTATCCCATTCAATATCTATTCTATATATATCACCTATGGCCATGAAATTAGAACCCGTTTCCGCTTCCGCACTTCGCGCGTTTAAGAAACTACCAGAAGCAGAACAACAAGATTTTGCCAAAGCATTACAGGATGTAATGGAAGGAAGAAAACCGAGGATGGAGTTTAAGCCGCTAAACAACATAGGAAGAAACATTAGAGGAGTTGTCGAGCTAATAATTAATGGCTCACCAGCTTACAGAACAGTTTACGTTGCTAAGTACAATAATACGGTGTACTTGCTACAAAACGACCAATGGTGTTGATAGAAATACCATGGACACAGTAGTGAAGCGCTACAGAGAGATTCCCAAATGATGGTTAGCAGCAGGCTTCTGCTTTACTGACGGTCATTGATAGATTGATGTCATTTTTTGTTTGTGAGGTGTAGTTGAACTCAAAGGTAAAACCTAGTTTAGAAGAAAGTTTAACGGTAGGGTCAGAATAACCCCTGCTGTGGCTATGGAACAACAACAGGCCGTAGTTAGAGTTAATCACACGACGCCATTTTCATAGAAAATATCTTCGGCCTCGGCAAGCTTCAAGCCGTAACTTTATAATGTATATCATCATTCGTGCTCGCTGCCTTGTTTTGGTTTTGGCTCTGCTCCTTGTTCTGTGGTGTTTTTTTCGGCTCGCCTTATCAAAGAAGGTCTTAGTACTAAAGGTACTATGGGGAAAATGGTTGTAACTATTCTAAGTGCTGTTGCTGATGCAGAACGTGAGCGTGTAAACACCTCTATTATTAAACAAGAGGTTCACCCTAACCGGTGAGCCTTTATTGTTTCAAATTAGTAACCATTGCCACCATCACTCAATTCATTTCTTACCAACTGTCAAATGATGCCTTTTTTTGATTTAACTGTCATTTGGTAGTATAATTTCATTAAAATATAGGAGTTCATGATGAAATTAACAAAACACTCACAAGAACAAAATGGCAATCAAGCAGGCATTGCACTAAAAGCTGTTTTGAATATCTTTGATAAGTGGGGATGTTCCTCTACTGAAAAACAAGCTGTATTAGGTATGACTCCCTCAAGTTTTTTTAGAAACGCTAAAAACCCTTTGAGTGCAAAGCTTAGCCATGACCAAGTAGAGCGCATTAGCTATGTGCTTAATATTCATCAAGCGTTACGAATGGTGTTTTCTAACAAGGAAAACATCTATGGCTTTATGAGCATGGAAAACAACAATCCTTACTTTAATGGCAATACCCCGTTATCTATTGTTGCAACAGGTGCGTTCGGCTCTCTCTATGAAGTATTCAAACGAGTTGATGTTATGCGTGGTGGGCAATGGTGATGCACACATACGATCAATTAGACTCACAGGCAGTATATAGGCTTGTAAATTCGAAATTTCCACCTGAATCACTTTTTGATGATGTGGCAGATTCAGATGAATTCGAGGCTATATACGCCATTCAAGCCATGACAAACCCACGAATCCAAAGTGAGCTTGGAAATTTAAACCTTATTCCAAATAATGACATACCGTTTGGCATCGACGGAGTGAATTACGTCACAGCTCCATTTACACATACTAACCAAGAAGGTTCGCGTTTTAGCGATGGTACCTTTGGCATGTTATATGTGGCAGACAAAATGGAAGCAGCTATTGCAGAAACTCGCTACCACCAAGAGAAGACATTTAATAATATTGTAGGGCTTCATTTCGACAGTATCACCATGCGCGGCATTGTGGTTGTCTTGTCAGGCAATGTAGTTGATTGTACCGCCAACAAGGAAATACATCACCCTGAAGATTATTCACCCTCACGTGCACTCGGTCATCAACTACGCAAAGAGGGCGAACTAGGCATTAAGCACAATTCTGTAAGATTAGCTGGCTCCACATGCTGGGGAATGTTCTCACCTAAAACAGTTCAGTCTGCCATTCAGTCCAAACATTATGAATTTATTTATGATGGTACTGCTATCACACACGTTCGAGAACTCTCACTTTCAAATTAATCACCTACCAACCTCCTTATTAAACGTAATGAGGTCATTCTCATATCTCGCTATCGCTCCATACATAATTTGCTAGTAATAGGGTAAAGACCAACAAAATCACTTTTTCTGCTAACTCATTACTATTGACATGTTTATTTCAACCTAATCATTTAGTAAGGATTTACCATGCAAGACCGTATGAGAAAAATAGCTGAGCGTAAACGTACCATTGTTATCATTGAAGCAACTGGCGAAGAAGTGAACCGTATTAACGTTGAATTACGCTTTAGTGCGGGTGGTATGAATTACGCCACTTACAAAAATGAAGAGCGTGGTTACTGGTTAAGCGTTCAACCTGAGCACTTTAAAGATGAAGGGCGCTTTACGAGCACCATGACTCAGGGCTTTAGCGGTATTAAACACCTTACTTAACCGGTTAACATTTAATAGCACCCAAGCGGTGCTATTTTTTTGCTTATTTTTTAAAGAGACACTTCGCTATCGCTTGTTTTTAATTTTGCTAATTAAAGGAGAAGGAGCCCTTTTTTCTGCAATAAGCCAACACCCATATACATTATATAAGTACTTCATTCGCTTTACTTACCAAGGGGTAATTTATGAAATTCATATTATTTTTACTTATTGTTATACCGTTAGGCTCTGTCTTGACGTACTTGAAACGCACCTTTGGTCAAGGCCTAGGGGAGCAGATTTATGTTTTTACTGGGCTCGGGCTAGCGGTAATCTTTATTTTATCTATCGTCGTTTACGGCATACGCATAGGTAAGCAAGCCGACAAAATGAGAAATCAAAATGAATCACAAGGGGTATCATGATCAAGGTAACAGGCATTGCAGGTTTTACAGCTCGCTTTAGAAATAGCGAAGATAACCAGATAATCGGTTCATTCGACACTTTATGTCGGGATACGGTTTTCTCTTCAGCATCACTTTCTAATGTCAGTACATGGCGATATATGACAGGTGTGCAATCATCACCAGCTGATATAAAGCTACTTAACTCAGTCGGCATCAACTTCAATGAAATTCAAGGTCAGCTATCTAGATAGCCTTTTGGGTGCAGCTTTTATCTGCACCTCCTCACCATTTAGATACATTAATACCACATCACTTATTCAGGGTTTAAAATTATGAGCGTTTCAATTATTCAAGATGACATCATTTCTCAGGTTGCTTACTTTGGTGAATCTTTAAAGCTAGGCTCAGCCGATATGATTGGTAATATCATTCACGCACAAAATGTGGCTACATCAAATGAGCGTTATAGCGAAAACGAATCCCCAGATTTCTTTTTGCAGGATAAAGATAACGAAAAGACACCTGAGTCAATATACGACATGATTGGATATATCAGCAGCAATTCATACACTAACAACTTCGAAGAAACAAAAGCCTTTAAACTCCTTCAAACAATCAAATCTAATGCTGCATTCCCGCTAGGCGAAAACGATAGCTATAGCGAAATAACAGGAAAAAGAATAGATGCTCGCTCTAACTGGATAACAAACGCTTACCTCGTTGGCGCAAAAAGCAGCCAAGTTAATACAATTATATATTTTTGCTCTAGCGACTTAAAATGGAAACAGGTCGACATTCTAAAAAGCGATTCTACATTTACCTCTAATACCGAACCTGGCTTCAACCTTTCAATAGAGCAAGTAGTCGGTATAACCAAAAGAATTAAAGATGAGAGAGCGGCAGAATTCAACAAGAGTGAATTAAGAATAGAAAAAGCCAATCAGGAGCAAAAGGCATTCAACGAAAAATTCACCAATCTTAAACCTGATAATGCAAAAGCTGTGATTGTTGCAGAGCTTCATCAAAACGATTGTGGCCATAATGACGATTACTACGGCTCTAAAGTTACCAAGCGCGTAATACTAGCTTTCTCATCACACACTAGAAATCTTTTTCCAGAGATGCGCAAAGCTGCTCTTAACTTTGAACCAACAGAACACCTAAACACAGCAGACAAAAAAGCAGAACACAGAGAGAACTATTCAATGGGTAAAGGAACATACCTAACTGAAGGTTCAGCTTATAGTGGATGGCAAATAAGAAAGGAAACTATCTATAACGATAATTCCATTAACAAAGCCGAACTACTAGATATAGATTATTCAAATACCAAAGCAAAGAAAATAAGCAAAGCTAAAATAGAAAAAAAGAAAATTGAAAAATCAGAAGTGGCAATAACACCTATACAAGAATTACAAATCGAAGCATCTGCAATTATTGAAACCAAAATCACAAATACACCAGATTCTAAAATCAAACACTCTAATTCTAATACAACTGAAAATAGCATTCAGAAAAAGGTATCTATCTTTAACTTAGCTAAGGGAACTATAACTATTAACCAAACCAACAACACCATCTCTTTAAAAACTTCATCAACAATCAAGCGAACCCAGGTAAACCTTTTAAACGATAGTGGGCTATCTTATGACGAAGGGGATCAGCTATGGGTTGGTTCTATCAGTGATGAGGCTATGGTAGCTGCTCGTGGGGTTGTCATTGATTCAAGATGTGGGGTTTTGTAATCCACTATATATCCACTTCATATTGTGGTGGACGCTCGATTCACGCTATCGCATTTCTCTCACTTTCCACCTGTATTATGTTTTGTCCATCATTCTGTCCTCCCCGTGTTACTGGGAAGATGTAACACCGTTACAGAACCATGATGTAACACCGTTACATATCGCTGAGTAACGGGGTTGTCCTTATAATCGATAAACATAAAACAAACTTGATTTACTGATTTAATTAGGCCAAACAATATCCTTGAGAGTTAATTCTTGTGGAGGCAATTGTTAACAACAATTGTTGGTTTGATTTATGAAACCTCAAATATAACTTATGGGCTTTCTCTAAAAAATATCCGCGAAACCAGCAACAAATATAATGTATAAACACCTAATTATTAGTAAAAGCTGGTCTCATACCTTGTAGGGTTCAAATGAACCCTACAAGGTTCAAATGAACCCTACAAGGTTCAAATGAACCCTACAAGGTTCAAATGAACCCTACAAGGTTCAGGTGCGTGTTTTTTGAGCGATTTCTGTTCTTGTGCTAATATTAATTGCAATATTCATATCGGCTTCAAATTTTATTTGTCGCCTAGTGGAATTTGTCACTACAAGGAGTTTTCAAGAAAGGGTTTCTCATATTAATTATTTTTACCGTTTTCGTTTCCAATCACAATCACTCAAAAGCAGGTGGTCTTGCTACGTGGTTAGGCAAACAAATTGGTGTAGATCTTAGTCCGTTGGACAAACCCATCACGAATATAAGAAAACGATGCCTGCATATTCTTTAGTAGAGAAGGGTGTGAGTTCTGCTGTCAGAAAAGCTGCTCGTGAATTCAATGGAGAAGTGGTTGGACGTTTCGCTGCTGAATGGATTCGCCACTCCCGAGATGAAATCATGCGTAGCGGTACAAACCCTCTACCAAAAGAACTAAAAGAAATGCTTTACCCTCATTACGGTAAAGAGCTAGTGGACAACACCAAGTATTCCGTAGGAGGTCACGGATTTTTTAATACAGCAAACTCAGCATTCAACATAAAAAACAAAGCTGCTGTAGTGCTCAATGATGTCATTGTTCTCAAGAATAAAGAGACCATTTACAATGCTTGGCTTATGGCTCATGAATTCCATCATGTAAAGCAGTACAACTCTATTTCGTTGTTAGGGGTCGCCAAAAGGTACGTCAAGGATTATGCGTCATTAGAACGTGAAGCGGATTTATGGGCCGACAAGGTAGTAGGGTTAAAGCTGCCACCCAGCGGAGAAGTTGTATTTTCATCATCTCACGCCACTGCTTTGCTGGAAGAAGGGGGGATTGACTTACCAGTCATATCAAAATCAATTTTACCAGCTGATATAGCCTTATCATGTAAGTTATATAGTGACGGGTCAGAATATGTATTTGGGTTTAAGGGTGATGGGTTCCCTGGTGGGAAGTTGAGTAGGTCACCAAACAAAAATTGCTACGTAAACATCCATGCTCTTGGTCCTTCAGCGCTTTGCGTGAGTTATGACGGAGGTAAGTTGATTAACTCAGGTGGCAACAAGGTCGGACAGTGCGAATATTACGGAGATGGTAACTTTGTTCGGACGAACACAAGGTTTTTTGGTAGTTATTCTTATACCTTAAATACCAGAGGTCAACAGCCTAGCGTTGAATTTGTAAGCGTTTCAAAACGGAACTATCACCAAGCATCGCATCTTGAGTTTGATCGCTACAGCTACTCAACACCAGATGGTAGATATACATATTACTTTGCAGAAGTGATTAATGATGGTCTGTATATGTACTTTTCCGACGAATGGGATCAAGATATCAAGCCATTAAAAATCATAAGCTACTGGGGTAATAGGTCTGTGAATACACAAGCAATCCAATCTCAATATCAAGGAGAGCAGGTTAAGAATACACCCGCAGGGCAATTTAGGTGCAAGCAATATCACATCATATTTAAAGAGCGCGGAGGTCAGCTCTCAACCTGTATAACACCGTCGGTTGGGGAGGTGTGGCGCTTGGTTGTTTCTGGAAGTAGTAGGTCGGAGTTATTTTTAAAAACAGCATCTTAATGTTAAGTTGTAGTGGTTCAATCTCAACCTGACAGATTTAAAACCTGTCTATGTATATCTTTAATACTCGGCCATAATAAGGATTATTAGAGGGCTATTTACGATGATTTTAAGAAGTTTCGCGAAGAATTCAAAACATTATCGCCATTATGGAAAACATGGCTGTGCTTCTCTGCCATATTAGCTACAGGCCCAATAGCAGACATGTCCACGTTTATTGTAAATTGGGGTGGCTTTATTAAAGAAGGAGTTAATTTTACAGATAAAATGTAACAGTGATTTTTATACATTTTTTTGAGTCCTTTGATTTATCAATACCTGAATGGAATATACACCTAATAATATTGGCATTTATCTTTCTAACAGGTGGTGGAAGAGTTCTTTTCGGAGCGGTTATTGTAATATTTATGTCGGTAGTCGTTATGTTAGTTTTTGCGGCTCTTCTGGCAGTGCCATTTAGCTACGCAATAGATTACACCATTAATAACAAGTGTCTCTTCATGCATCAGTAATAGAAGCTGAGTTAAATACATATATGGGGGCTTTAAAATTCATGGTTAGGCTGTGTGTCGCAGGTCTTCCATTTTTAGTTCTAGTGTTAATGCTAATCCTCCCATTTAACCTCAACATTTCTGAAAATGTTAAGTTTTTCACAACCATAGTGATTGCAATTTGTTTAACATTGATTCTTGGCGCAGTGAATGTGGCTATCCCACAAATATAAGTATATTTATGTGCATTATATAGCGAACGCTCTGTTTGGTAAGGAATCATTGTTGCTAAAAAATGACCAATTTAACTTAAAAATTAACGTTCAATAACCGAATATGAATAGCAGGTTTGCTTATTGCTGCCCGTTATATTTAGTTAACTCTTGTTTGGTTTATGCTCTTTAGTTGGCAAGTTTCCAGTGAATTTCTTTCTGATTTTAACAATGTCATCTGGGTTCGCTAAGGGTAGATTGGAACTTTTGATTCCAACTCTTTTTTTTCCATAATATTCGGTGGCTGTAACATCATTACCATGCCCTACAATACATGCAATATCTGGCAGGGTGTAACCTGATGCCTTTAAGTTTGCAATAAGTTGATGCCTTGCGCTATATAGGGTTACACGCTTTTTACTGCGTGGAAACAACCTCAAACCGATGCTATAAATACGTTTACGCAAGTGGTCGTAATAATCATCAAACTTAATCGCTCTACCGTCCTTATCTGTTGGGTTGGCGCAATACCCTACAGCCATAAGTACCCATCTTAGATCGTTTTCAACTAGTTGGGATAAACCGATATATCGATATTCTCCAAAACTTCTACCATTGGTAGCTTTTGCATTTCTCACCTTTACTACAGGGGGCTGTAATGATATTCCTTCAATCGGCTGATCATAATATAAAGCATGTTCAAATTCAGAAGGCCTGACACCGATAAGCAGCATGGCCTTAAAGACAGCTAGTGTAGGTTTGTCATAATAGGAAGGCTTTGATGATGAAGCGCTAGCTAACAGAGCAGAGACAATTTTAGCTTCTTCATCTTGGCTTACACTTTTCTTTTTTTGGGATGAAGTGGCCTGCAATAAACTTGAATTAACAGCGTGTGAACCATCAATGGCCTCAATGGTTTTAGATAGAACATTTCTATCTATTTGAGAAAAATAATAAACGCAACTAGCCCTTAATTGGCGCCAGTTAGAGTCACTTTTGTTAGTGGTTATTTTGATTAACCATTTTACGAATTCAGCTTCGCCTTCAGCGTCATCTATAGAAAGAGAGGTGTTTGCCTTGAACCTTTTTAAAAGGTTGTTAGCCCTATTTATATATTTTTTATTAGTACCATCAGTTCGGGTTCTTAGGTCGCTATTCACTAAAATGTAGGCTTTTTAAAGTTATTGTTAACTTACTTTATCAAACCTATCCTACCTTAATATTCAATTTTTTTTACAAATAGTCACATTTTTGTTGTTACAGTTTTTTATAAGTGTTTTTATTCTGCTGGTAAGGTTAACGGTTGTAATTTGTCATGGTGTTATCGAGCAAAGCACTTAAAAAAGATAAAAAGCCCGTGATTCAATAAACCCTACAAGGTTTTTTTGAACCTTGTAAGGTTTTTTTGAACCTTGTAAGGTTTTTTTGAACCTTGTAAGGTTTTTTTGAACCTTGTAAGGTTTGGATTAACCCTTCGAGGTTCTTGCAAATTAATTGGTAATAATCATGCCTAATTTAGGTAAAGAAACGAATTTTGTATATTAAAAGAGCTATAAAATGCGCATAGAAAAACGTTATATTATTTTGGGATTATTTTTCGCAACCATTTCAGGTTGTGCTTCAACATCAAAAGATATTGTGGTTGAAGAAGCTGAAACCTCGTGCACCACCGATGAAGCTTGTGAATTAATAACGGTAATAAGGTATTGAAATTATCAAGCATTTGATAAGGGATCACTTTGTCTAAAGCACCTAGATCGACAAAAATAATCTATACTCTGGATAAGAACAAATACATAAAAGTGATTTATTCTCGACAGAATAGCTCATCAATCGTTAATAATCTCAGTGTTTTGTGACTTAACAACCAACCACAATATAACAATCCCCATAGTAAGCATCTAGTTCTCGCGATTTCCACAATGAAGCTTTGTTCGACATCAGCCGGACTGGCATCGAGGGTGCGGTCATAAATTGAGGGCCAAAATCACTATGCCTAGCAGTCAAAACGAGCCTATAGCATTCATATTGCTTACTTGAATATTAAACCCCATTAATTTTATCACGATAAATAATATCTTCCATAAAACAAATTATTTTATAACTATTAAATAAATCAGCTTTTATTCGTGTTCTGACTTTTTCTGCAGGGCTATTATTTTCGTGCACGTTATGTCAAATAAAGAAATAACAGGAACACATATGGCTATTTTAGTTGGTTTTATTTTATTAATTTTAATGATGTTGATTTATGGGTTAATAGAAAACTATTTAACTCCAAACTTCAATGCTGAATTCAATGCAGATGGTGTGCTGGGAATTATAATATTAGTGGTATTTCTATATGTCGGAATAATCGGGTGGGGTTTGACTGAAATTGTCATGCAAAAAGTTTTAGATCAAAAATATAGCGATAATTTTTTCACAAGAGCACTTCAAGTTTTGCATTCAATAATGGCTGTTATAATAGCCTTTAGGGGGGCTGCTTTATGGATAGCTGTTTACGGTGTAATTATCATAGGTGTATTTTTCAATTGGCTATTATTCGGCTAGTAAAATAAATGCATATAACTTTATAGGTTTATTTAATAGGTAATTTTAGGCTAAAAATTTAACTAACATATATAAGGACAGAAATGTTTGCTCAAAATAACAAAGATGATGTTTACCTGGGGACTACTTTGGTACAGAAAATAGGTGAGAGCCACCTAAAGGAATTAGTTTCAACTGTAATTTCAGAATTAAAAAGGAAGAAAGGTATTGAAACGGAAAGTATTTGGTCTGATATGTATTCAATTATTCAGTCACAATCTATCCCTAATGATTTTGAAATATATTCCAAAATTATAGACGATATCGTTTTATATAATCTGGAAAGATATTCTGGTGAAGCTCAATCCACAATATGGCAATTAACTCTGGATGGAAAAAAATGGCTATATGAGAACAACTTTAAAACTTTTCTTGATGTATTTAAGTCAAACAGCTATGACAAGACTGTAACAGTTCGGTACGTTAGACTTGCTATTTATAATGCAATCTCAGCAAAATCTAGTTTCTATTTTCATTAGTTAGTTTGAAAATATGAATTCATCTAATGCTTTAAGGTGTTTGAAAATTGGATCCAATAGTATTTTGATATTGATGTAATTATTTGATTTTTCACCAATGATGTAAGTACCAACAAAAAAACTATTCTAATAGAGCATGTGTTTTTTGAATAACAAACGTTAATGGCTACTCTGAATTAAAATAACTAAAAAAAGCTAGAACCAATAATATGACTATCAAAGAAGACAATCTTGGGTTCATCTGGGCATAGAAAAAAGGTCTTGAGTAGATTCTTCGATGTTCAGTTTTGTTATAAAATTAATTTGGCTATACCTATTGATGTATATTATTAGATCAATACTAAGCATTATTAGATCAATACTAAGCATTATTATCAAAAACAAGCTTATGGAGATAGCAAGTGGGATAACTAGTAATGTTTTTACATAGGTAATGCCAATTTCTTCAAAGGAGTTGCTATTTTTAAAATTGTTCGGTGCTGATTTTAATGCTTTATTTAGTATGTTGACTTGTTTATCAATAAGTGGTTTACCAACAAGTTGTTCAAATCATTCTTTTGAAAACCTCATGAATAATAGAACTAACTTTTGTTGTTCAATAGTGATATTTATAGGTAAATTTTTGACCACTTTTGAGGTGAACTGTTCCTTTGTTAGGTTTAACGGTAAATCCCCCTTCATTGCTAGAGCTTTAGCCTGTTTTTTCTTTATCACAGGCAATAATATGCTACTTTTAAAAGCAGTTTTATTTTCAATGTTAATGTGTTCAATACTCAATTTATTTGTTTGGATTACTTCTGATAATTTCGACTTTATATGATTCTGAACTTTTCGAAGAGAAAAGAATTGCTTCTTATCTTTTATTTCTAAATCTAGCCTTGTTCTAGCTTTACGCAATAACTTTCGATAACGATCATTGTAATAGAGATTAGCGGCCTTTCTTTCTGTGTAAAGTTTCGGCGGTGTTTTTCCTTTATCTGTTAACCAGTCCACAGGAGATGTACCTTTTAGAAGAGTATTCTTTGTTAAACGTTGATAGCCTTTAGTAAATATTTTAATACCGCGCTGTGATGAAGATCTATATGACGTGGTTTAATGGATTCGACTACTCCAGTTTTCGTTTAGCGGACGTTGACGAAATCGGTTTTGATACTCATTTCATGACCAAAAAAGCAAAATACAGTTATAGAATGAGAACAATATCTATGACTGCTGCAAGCTTGAAGCAGACCTTAAACTAGAGCGACTAGTTAACTTGCGCTTAGCGCACGGAGGAGTCTTTACTCTTGAATTCTTTAATGTCAGCTATCGTATCAGCTGTCTTTAACTCATTGCTTATTCATGCTGATATTGAAGTGTGACTTATCTTCAGTTCTATCTCACTGTGGGTCGGATAGACGACACCTGTTACCAGGTGTCGTCCTCCTGAGAACCGTACGTGCAACTTTCACTGCATACGGCTCAAGCCTCCACTAAGGCATATAACGTTACCCACCAACCTTTTTCTGGTTGATTTTGCAATACACATCTGAAGCTTTAATACTTGCTGCTCGACGGCTTTCCAGTTGATGGATTGCCACTGAGTGCAGTAAGAAGAGGCACTAACTTCATTCGAAGTCATCATTTGCGTTTCTTCTTGAATAAAGTTCTTCAAATTTTCTTGCAACGGGAGACCAGCTGGAAGTGGGCTCACTTTCGTGTCAGACATCAGCCTGTATCTGCATCATTACAATGCAGCATTAGCTTTCTCCAGCCTCCTTTACCTGCACCACTATCGGCTTTCTTCGCAGACAGCTTTCCCTATTGGGAGCAATACAGGCTTACCGTGTTCCGTATGGAACGCAATGTCAGTTTAGATGCCCACTCTAATGCGGAGAGATTCTCGATCACGAAAGAGTACGTGCCAACCTCTTTCCTTCTCTCGTTGCCGTTTTGGTCACAGCGTATTAACCACTTCCGCTGCTTCTCGCATTACGCATCTTACATGGGTTCACTTTCATTCATCATACTGACTCCCTAGCACTTACCCGACTTGTGGTTGTCAGGAGGAACTTCCTCTCGCGATTCGTTTCCCGTCCAGCGGACTTTGTTACATTGTCAGACTCGCTACTTTATTCAGAGTCCTAGGGTCATCTGGTGATACAGATGGTTCACTCTTATCGCGGTGAACAGCGTTACATACGACTTCACGTCGCACGGCACAAAGAGAGATAGGTTTAATGACAAATTTGTGCTTTGAAGGCATTTGCTTTAATAGTTTTCCCATTTAATTTCTAATGAATAATATTAACTAATTTTTCACTATTATTTCTTGTATCTTCTTTCTTGAAAATATCTCCAATTGCATTAATTTTTGCTGAGTTTTTGGTGTGATTTAAATTGTTCTTTTACGTTCGTTTTTTCAATAAGTTAACAGTATTACTAAACACCCTAACGTGGAATGTGTTGCTTAACCAATATGCCCATATGAAAAACTATATTAAAATCAATGCAATGAAACTAAGTAGCTCGAAATGAATATTTGATTGCTCGTAATGATATTGAGAAAGCGTTTTTTTATAGTAAGTTGTAAAAAGACAAGTTAACACTTAGTTAAACTAAATTTTGATTTGATAAAGAGAAGCTACATTTGTTTTTATCAAATCATCATTAAAAAAGACACCAATAACAATAAGAAAGTTAATACGATATTATCATTAAGCATTTGGGGAAAATTAAATGAAAGCAAATTATAGTTCAACATATTTACGTAAGAGCAAAATAGCCTTAGCTATTGGTACTACTTTAGCATTAAGTGGTCAGGTAATGGCAGCAGAAGCGGCTGCTGAAGATAAAGTTCAAGGAATTGAAGTCATTGAGGTAACTGCCCGTAAAAAAATTGAATCTATTCAATCTGTTCCTGCTAGTGTAAATGCTGTAACAGGCGAACACATTCAAAATATGGGTATACATAATGTCGGGGATTTAGCTAAATATATTCCAGGTTTAGAACAACCGAAACTTGCTAATCACAGTCGTTTGGTACTTCGTGGTGTTTCTTCAGGTGACAATCAATCTTTTGAACAATCTGTTGGCACTTATGTTGACGGTGTTTATCGTGGCCGAATGAGTCAACAGCGTGCAGGTTTCTTTGATATGCAACGAGTAGAAGTATTAAAGGGCCCACAAGTTACTTTATACGGTAATAGCTCTATTGGTGGTGCGCTAAGTATGCACACTAACCGTCCAGATGTGGGCGATGACCTTAATGGTGATATTACCGTTAAATATGAAACCGAATATGAAGAATCATTAGTTGCCGGTGGTATTAATATTCCTGTGACTGATGAATTTGCAGTGCGTCTTGCTGGTAAGTACCGCGATCAAAGTAAAGGCGCGGCTTACAACGCTTACACAGATACTGAAGAACCCACATCAACCGATGAAGCATTTCGAATCGGTGCTGTTTGGGAGCCTACTGATGAGTTAAATGTTTATTTACGTCATGAACAGGGCACTTTTGAAAGAAATGGTAATAATCTTGATCCATACAAACATTTAAATGGTGATGGCACGCCAGTCAGCGGAAGCGTTTTTGAATTGTTTGGTATGAATGATGGAGAACTCAATATTGGTAACAATGATGATATTTTCCAAAATGGCCCCGATGGCTCTATCGCTGAAAATGATGAAACTATGTTAGAGATAGTGTGGAATATTTCAGATGCGCTTACCTTGACCTCTGTTTCTGCCATCAGTAATTATGATTATTATCATACTTTTGATGTTGATATTGCGCCGTATGATTTAATGGAATCAACCTCAATTGAAAGTTATGAGCAAACTTCACAAGAGCTTCGTCTCGATATCAATATTAATGATAAATTAGATCTAATGACAGGTTTCTATTATCAAGATGATGATTTTATGACAGAGTTTGATGTGGATATCAATGGTCCAACGGCCAGTCCCGCATTAGCAGCATTTTCAAGAGTGAGCTTTTTAAATCAAAATACCGAGCAAACGGCTATTTTTGGTCAAGCTGATTACCAAGCTACCGATAAATTAAGCTTAACCTTAGGTGTTCGTTACACTGAAATTGAAAAAACGGCTCATCAAGCTTTACGTCTAGAGACCATTGATAATCAACCCAATACTGGCCCTATTATTCCTCAATATCCTTTTGGACCAATGACGCCAATTGACTTTACTTACTATGCACTTCAATCATCTGGTGCTCCTCATGAATTTGAAGGTATGGTGCGTGAAGAAGATCATACTATGATCAATGCGAGTGTAAAATATCAGCTAACTGAAGACTTCATGGTTTACGCTAGTTATGCTGATGGCGCAAAAGCAGGTGGTTTCGATGTTCTTTATGAAGGACCAACAACGGCAAGCTCATTTCATCAAATCCCTGCAGGTGGTACAGGCCCTAGTGCGGGTGTACCAACAGACAGCGAATTTGAAGATGAAGAAGTACAAGCATTTGAAATTGGCTTTAAATCAGATTGGGACACAGTACGCTTAAATGTTGCCGCATTTTATGGTAAATATGACAACTTACAAGTATCAATCTATGATGGTGTACTTGGTTTTAACGTAGGTAATGCCGCGACTTCAATTCAAAAAGGTGTCGATGCCGAATTAATTTGGCAAGCTACAGACGACTTAATGATCACGGCAAATGCTGAAATCTTAGATTTTTACTATGATGAGTTTGCCGGAGCAGCGTGTAGTTTGACTGAAGAGCACAATGGTGAAGTACTAGAAGACGGTACATGTGATTGGTCTGGAGATACCCTTGCTTGGGTGCCAAAATTCAAAGCAGTAGTTGCTGCCGAGCACATTACCGAACTCTTTGGGGATTATGAACTAACTAACTTATTAAGTGTAAGTTATAAATCTGAACATACCGTTGACTCAAGTAACGATGCCGGTTTAAAACAAGATGGGTATTCTTTAGTTGATTACCGTCTGCAATTTGCACCAATGGATAGTAACTGGCATGTTGCTCTTACGGTAACCAATTTACTGGACGAAGACTATGAGGCTTATATCTCTAAGATCCCACTAACGCACAAATCAGCAGCAGCATCTGATACCGGTATGGCGCAACAAGGTTTTACCAATGCGTTACATGAAGGTCGAAGAATCACGCTAGAAGCCGGTTTTAACTTCTAAAGTAAATATTAAGCGAAATCTATAAGCCTATTTGTTTAATCAAATAGGCTTTTTATTTTTGTAGTTTTACAAAATACCACGATAAAGAAAAATGAGCTGAAAATGACAGTTGATAAGCTCATAAAGACTATATTTATTTTCGTTGATATTTAAACTAAAGGTGAATTAAATAATCGGTTATATTTCTTTTAAAGTAGGTAGTGAACAATTTTTTAAATGAAAGATAACATTGCATCGATAGCGGAGGTTGAATTAATGGGTCCTTTAAAAGGTTATAAAGTTGTTGAAATTGCAGGTATTGGTCCTGCTCCTATTACGGGTATGATCTTAGCCGACTTAGGCGCAGAAGTTATCTTAATTGAGCGTAAATCTGCGAATGCAAATGCAACAATTATTGATCCAACAAAAATGTCAAAAGGCGCTTTTTTTAAACGCGGTAAACGCTCTATTGCCTTGGATTTAAAACAACCTGAAGCCATCGAATTAGTACTGGCCTTAGTTGAACAATCAGATATGTTAATTGAAGGGTTCAGGCCAGGAGTAATGGAACGTTTAGGTTTAGGGCCAGATGAATGCATGAAAAAAAATCCTAAGCTAGTCTATGGTCGAATGACCGGTTGGGGGCAAACAGGCCCTCTGGCTGAATATGCTGGTCATGACATCAATTATTTATCGCTTTCTGGCGCATTACACTATTCTGGGCTTGATGGAGACAATCCTTTTCCTACCTGTACTATGGTGGGTGATGTTGGTGCTGGCTCAATGCACTTGGCTTTAGGTTTGTTGGCAGCATTGCTTGAAGTTAATGTAAGTGGCAAAGGGCAGGTTATTGATGCTGCTATTTGTGATGGCAGTGTTTATATGATGTCATTATTTGCCACTATGCGTGCCCAAGGGGTAGTTAGTGAGCAACGAGGTGATGACTTTTTAACGGGTGGTGCGCCCTGGAGTCAATCTTACCTTTGTAGTGATAATCGTTATATTACCGTTCAGGCACTTGAGCCTAATTTTTATCAAGAATTAATCACTTTGTTAGGCGTTAGTGACGATGCTGATTTTGCTAAGCAGCATAGTAAGTCACATTGGCATGCGGCGAAATTGAAAATGACTGCATTATTTTTCAGTAAGCCACAAGCTCACTGGCAAGCATTATTAGAACAAACCAATGCTTGTTTTGGCACCGTGTTAACGTTAGATGAAGCGCCAAATCATCCTCATCATCAAGCTCGAAATAATTTCGTTGAGGTTGATGGTTTTGTACAGCCTGCTCCGGCACCAAAATTTAGCCGAACACAACAAGAGGTTGGTTCACCGCCGGCATTTGGTGAAGCATTAGATTTATTAGCATCACGACTGAATATTTCTGCTGACGAGCTAAAGTCATATCAAGATAAAGGCATTTTGTAAGCGTATATCTAAACAAAAGTTAAACAAGCATAAAACAGGATTTAAACGATGAGAATAAACTTTAGTAATCATTTTCAAATACTCGCTGACAAATATGCTGATAAAGGAGCGCTGGTACATATTGAACGTAATCGTCGTTATAGCTTCCGTCAATGGCACTTATTAACCAATCAAATTGTTAATATGATGCGTGATAGCTTGCAGATGAAAACCGGTGACTTTTTTGTCAATTTACTTGAAAACGATAATATGACGTTGTTGCACTTACCGACTATTTTTAAAAGTGACTTTACTGGGGCTTTTACCAATTTTAGAGATTCTTTATCAGAACACCAATGGCAAATTTCATTGGTTGCTCCTAAAGTTGTTTTTGTTGAAAATGCATTATTAGCCAGTCATTACCCTATGCTGAACGAAATGGGCGTTACAATCGTTTGCATGGACCCGTTAACAGCAGAGCATAAGTTCGACGGTGTGTTGTATTTTTGGGATTTAATTGCACAAGCTTCAACCGAAAATCCTAATATTGAAATTGATGATCGTGATCATATCGCGTTGTTGCGTTTTACCGGTGGAACAACCGGAAAAGGAAAGCCCGCTACATATAGCGTTGATAATTGGTTTGGCCAAAGAGATAGTTTTTTTGCACTTGAAGACAGTGACTGGACCAGTGCTACTCGTATGTTACATATTGCGCCAATAAGTCATGGTTCATCATTATTGTTGTTACCCACATTTGCTACTGGCGGTTGTACGCTGACATTAAATGAACCTGATCTCGTCCGTTACTGCCAAACCATCGAGCAAGAACTTATTACTCACTCGCTACTGGTTCCCACTATCCTGTATAGATTATTAGAATTGCAGGAAGCTGAAACGCTCGACTTATCTTCATTGCAGCATATGTTTTATGGTGCTGCGCCAATGAGTCCCGCTAAATTAAAGCGCCTGCAACAAAAGTTTGGCAATATTTTTATTCAAATATACGGCTCTACAGAGCACATTGCTATTGCGCTTTCTCTGAGTAAAAAAGCCCATGTTATCGAAAATGATGATGATCACCGTCTTTCAGCCGCTGGACAAATAACCCCCGGTATTGAAGTGATTATTGCTAATGATCAAGGTGATGCTTTACTACAAGGTGAAATAGGCGAGTTATATCTACGTTCACGTGGCACCATTATCGGCTATTACCAAAATCTAGAAAAAACAGCGGAAGAATTTGTTAATGGCTTTTGGAAATCAGGCGATATTGGTTATCAAGATGAGCAAGGGTTTGTTTATATTGTCGACCGTAAAAAAGACATGATCATCTCTGGTGGCTTTAATATTTATGCTAACGAAGTTGAGGCAGCAATTAATAGTCATCCATCGGTATTGATGTCTGCTGTTGTTGGTATACCGCATGATGATTGGGGAGAGGCTGTGCATGCTGAAATTGTTACCCAAGAGGGGATGAGTCTTGATGGGGCTGAAATTATCCAATTGGTTAAGAAGCAATTAGGCGCTCATAAAGCACCAAAATCTATACAGCTAGTTAGGGAACTGCCTTTAAGCTCAGTTGGTAAAGTACTAAGACGGGTTGTTAGGGATAAATACTGGCAAAATAATAAGCGTGGAATAGGCTGAAAATTTCAGTTATAGCTTTTTTATACCAATACGGTTAAGTGTATTGGTATTTTTTTTGTTTGCTCTACATTAACATAAACCCTTCATTATTACGGCTCTATAAGCCATCTGCTTTACTCAAAATGACCTGTCCATTTAACCTCAATACGTTAAGGTAAATTCATAAAGAATTGAGCGTGTAAAACTGATTTTAAGAAACTCAGTAAACATGTGTTTATCAATACAGCGAATATTTAATATGAGGAAGATGAAGCTCATGGGTTTTTCAATAAAAGATGGTCAATCATTCGATTATATCATTGTTGGCGCAGGCTCTGCAGGTGCGGTGATCGCTAATCGTTTATCTGAAGATAGTAATGTTTCTGTATGCTTGTTAGAAGCCGGCTTACCTGCAAAATCAATCACCATAGATATGCCCGGTGCCATGCTCGCTCATATGCATTGGTTTAAATATAACTGGGCTTTTAATACTAATAAAGATCCTTCTACTAATCAACGAGTTCATTTCACTCCGCGAGGGAAAGCACTTGGTGGTTCTAGTGCCATTAACGGGATGAATTACATTCGTGGTCCGAAAGCTGATTATGATGACTGGGCAGCCATGGGGAATAACGGCTGGGATTACGACTCGGTATTACCATACTTTAAAAAGTCAGAAAACCAACAACGTGGTTCAAGCGACTATCATGGAATAAATGGGCCATTGCATGTGTCTGATATTACACCAAAGTTTAAGCTTAGTGAGTGTTACTTAAAAGCAGGACAAGAAATAGGGCTGCCATTAAATAACGACTTTAATGGTAAAAGCCAACAAGGGGTTGGCTATTATCAATGGACTATCAAAGATGGTATACGTGCCTCAACGGGGAAGTGTTTTATTGAACCTATCCTTGCACGTCCCAATCTTACCGTCATTACCAGTGCGCAAGCGAAAAAAATTATATTGGAAGAAAAAAAAGCCAAAGGGGTCGTTTTTCAACTAGGTCAAAATGAATTAACTGTAAAAGCCAATAAAGAAGTTATTGTCTCTGGCGGTGCATTTAATTCTCCGCAATTATTAATGTTATCAGGCATCGGTGACAAAGCCGAATTAGATAAGTTTTCTATTGAAACTCGTCATCATTTACCGGGTGTCGGACAAAATTTACAAGAACATCCTGATGTGTTGGTGCAACACTTGAGCAAGAAAAATGATGGCTTCTCGCTTACCGCGCTAGGATTGCTAAAGTCGATTAAATATACATTACAATATTTTCTCTTTAAAAAAGGACCTTTTGCTAATTCTGTTGTGGAAGTAGGGGGCTTTTTTAAAATTGATGAAGACAACGACTATGAAACTGAAGCACAAATGCACTTTATGCCATTTTTGTGGGGCGATCATGGCCGCGATTTACGCGTGCTCATGCGACATGGTTTTTCAAGTCATGTGAACTTGGGCCGACCTAAAAGTAGAGGGAAAGTTTCATTAAAAAGTGCAGACCCATTGGCATCACCTTCTATTGATTATCGTTTAATGGAACATCCAGATGATATGAAGGCGATGATCAAGGCGATCAAAATAACGCGACAAATATTTGCTGCTTCAGCATTTGATAGTCATCGCGGTAAAGAACTTTTTCCTGGTGAAGATGTACAAACAGACGAGCAATTAGCGCAAGCAATTCGTGAAAAAGTGGATCATGGTTATCACCCTTCAGGCACCTGTAAAATGGGTAATGATGATATGGCTGTGGTTGATTCACAACTACGTGTGCACGGCATTAGCAATCTTCGTATCGCCGATGCTTCTATTATGCCAAATCTTATAAATGGCAATACTAATGCACCTTGTATTATGATTGGTGAAAAAGCGGCAGATATGATTAAAGCTCAATATTCCTAGACAGTAATTATATTATCAATAAGTATAATCTCTGAATAACAAGAAACAACAACCTATGGCTTTTAACGTATTGTTATAAATTAATTTATTGAGAATTGGATTATGAAAATCAACCCAACATCACCTACCGTATTAATAGTTATTTTATCTTTTTTGTATATTTCACAATCTAAAGCAGCGGAGTCTACTTCTTCAGAAAAACCTAAATTAATATTACAAATTACCATCGATCAGCTTCGCGGTGATTTACCTTTTCGCTACCAAGACCGATTTGTTGATAACGGTTTTAACTATTTACTTAACAAAGGCACTGTTTATCGTGACGCCCATCACGCTCACGCCAATACTGAAACCATTGTTGGCCATGTAACGCTAGCGACAGGGACGCATCCATCAGGGCATGGCATGATAGGTAATATTTGGTATGACAGAAAAGAAAGAAAAACAGTTTATAATATTGAGGATGCAAACTATAAGTTACTCACCCAAGGTGCTGATGTTGATAAAAGTACTGAAATTGATCCCACTCAAAAAGCTGCCAGTGTTGAAGGGCGCTCACCTAATTCTATAAATGCTTCAACGTTTAGTGATGAAATGGTGATTGCTAGTGCCGGCAAGGCAAAAGTTTTTGGGGTCTCGGTAAAAGACCGTGGCGCAGTGGCTATGGCAGGACACGGTGGTAAAGCATTGTGGTTTTCTAAAGCTAGCCAAGAGTTTGTCAGTAGTGATTACTATTACCAACAATACCCGCACTGGGTAACTAATTGGAATGATAAAAAATTTCCCGCGAGTTACAGTAATAAAAAATGGCAATTACTAAACAAAAAATCTACTTATATGTTTGCTGTCGATGACGACAAAGCTTGGGAGGCTGATTTAGCAGGCTATGGTAGAGCCTTTCCTCACTCTTTTGGTGATAATTCATCACCTTATTTTAGTACCTTATTAACGATTAGCCCAGTGGGTGATGAACTCACACTAAACTTTGCTAAAGAACTGATTATCAATGAAGAAATAGGCAAAGATAATATCACTGATTACCTCTCACTTAGCTTTTCATCAACAGACTATATAGGTCATTTCTTCGGCACCTCTAGTCTTGAAATGGAAGACAACCTATTGCGATTAGATAAAACCCTAGCGAAGCTATTTAGTTTTATTGATAATCAAATTGGCTTAGATAACACCATTATTGTTCTATCTGCAGATCATGGTGGTCCAGAGATTCCTGGTTATCTACAAGAAAAACACTTACAGGGCGCTTATGTAACACCGAAAGAGTGGGATAATTTAGCTCCTATAGTGCAAGTAAAAAAAACACTGGGCATAAAAGAACCGTTAATTGAAGGTTATCACCGTCCTTACATTTATTTAAATCATAAAGTAATTGAAAGCAATAAATTGAATTTAGCTGATGTTCAAAATAAAGTAGCTAAGGCGTTATTATCGCTTTATGATGTCAACCAAACAGTTGCCAGTAACCGTATTGAAAGTAACCAACTAAGTGATACTAAGGTGCACCGTGCGATAATGAACAATTATTATCCAAGCCGCTCGGGTGATATTTATGTGCTGTTTAAACAACAACATTTCATCAATGACTTAGAGGGAATGAAAGTTCCTAGTGTTCACGGCTCACCTTGGACATATGACACCTTTGTACCGATTATTTTTGCAGGTATGAATATTCCAGCTCAACATGTTTATCAACGTGTGGAAACAATTGATGTAGCACCTACGTTATCAGCCATCATGAAAATTAAAGCGCCAACAGCATCAGAAGGTAATATTTTAGAACAAGTGTTTTCAGCTGTACTTAAAAAATAATACGATAAATAAAATAATTAGTGTGCCGAAGGAATCATCTGTGTCCAAAATAACTTACCCGTTTCAACAATCAGTACAATTTAATTCACTTCAGGAAATCGCCACCTGCATCTATTGGTTGCGTTTGAAAATGCCATTCAGTTTAGACCATATCAATGTCTGGCTTATTGAAGAGCCGGATGGTTGGATATTAATAGACACTGGGCCCGATACAGAAAAACTGAGAGCAAGCTGGCAAGCGGTTTTTTCAACCCAGTTGAAAAACAAACCGATTAAAACCGTGATCTGCACCCATTCTCATCCAGACCACCTCGGGCTTGCTGGGTGGGTCTGCGCACAACATAATGCACAGGTAATCATGTCAAAAGGTGAATATGAATTTTATCAGCACGTTTTTGCAAAGAGTGAACAAATAGCACAAACTCAAGTAGAGCAATTTTACCAATCAGCAGGTGCCGACAATAAACAAGTTAGCAACTACTTTAAGCATATAAATGGTTTTGGCCGCCTAATCCATCCCGTCCCTGAGAACTATCAACAATTACAAAGTAATACTAGTATTACCCTCGGAAATTATCAGTGGCAAGTGTTTGTTGGTAAAGGGCACTCCCCAGAGCATCTGTGTTTATTTTGTCAAGAGCTGAACCTGCTGATTTCTGGGGATCAACTCTTACCGACAATTTCGCCTAATGTCAGTGTTTGGCCTACGGCTCCCTCGGCAGATCCCATGAATGATTTTATGTTATCTTGCCGTGAACTGAGCGAGTTAATTGATAACAACACCCTAGTACTTCCTGCTCACGGTTTGCCTTTTTATGGCGGCGTAAACCGTCTAGAAACATTGTTAAGCGACACTGAGCAAGATCTTGATAAATTGTATGAATTCTGTATAGAACCTCGCAAAGTCGCTGAGGTATTTCCGGTACTATTCAAAGCCGAAATTGTTGAAAGCAATAAAATGTTGGCTTTTGGCGAGGCTTTGGCATGTTTAAACATGTTATTGGTAGAAGGAAGACTCACAGTTAGCACTGGTGAGGATAAAATTAATTATTATCAACAATCGCGATAGTTTTTGCTATTGATATGCCCAAATAATATTCTGTATTATTTGGGCCCAAGGCTAATTAAATAATATGTTAAAGAGTTATTCATAAAAGAAGCAAAACTCATCAACAGGCAAGCGCTTTTGCCGTACTGAATTCACTTTGGCATTATCGTCAGGGTAGCCTATTGCTAAGCCCGTAATAACAATATCGTTATTAATAGATGGGTTTTCTTTGCTTAATAGCTGCTTGATTATTGTCGGCCATAATGTCCAGAAACCTTGTGCACACGTTCCTAACCCTTTCTCATGCGCCAATAACATCAGTGATTGTATATAAATCCCACAATCTAATATTTGCATTTCAGTTGCTGCTTTATCAACGGTAAAAACAATACCTGTTGATGCTCCAAAAAAATTAGCGTTTTTAGCCATTTGTTTGTTTCTACCAAGGGTATCATCGCGTGACAAACCTATTCCTTCATACAATGTTAAGCCACATTCTTTTCTTCGCTGGTTATAATCAGCGGGCATATTCTTAGGGTAAACACCGATATCTGTTTGCTGTCCCTGCGGAGAATGCTTAATTTCAGCTAATACCCTTTCCTCAAGTTGTTCTATTTTATTACTTGAGAGGATGTGCAGTTTCCACGGTTGTATATTAGTCCCAGACGGCGATAAAGCCGCATCGCTTAATAACTCACGAAGCACACTCTTTTCGACAGGTTTATTTAAAAACTGGCGTACAGAATAGCGATTAAGTAATAGCTTTTTTAATGCTGACATTATTATCTCAATATTTATTAGTTTTATAGAAAATTATTAACAGGTTGTATATATGAATAATGTTCTGTACTAGTGAATACCGCTTTATCGAAACGGCCTAAATAAATAGAACCTTATTATATACTTTAGGTTATTTTAACAACTCAATATCTGGCAGTTTGTAGCTACCATCAAAGAGAGGACCTTCAGGACCATATACACGAACATAAGTGAACCAGCCTTTGCCTGGGGTGGTCTTAACCCAATGATTTTCTTTTCCTTTTGGAGCATCAGGGCCAAAGTAAACATCAAAATTACCCTGTGCATTTACAGTAGGTTTTTCAAACATCATGCGTACTGCACCTCTGCCTTGGTCAGTATTGATAATGGTTCTCGTTTCTGAATCGTATACTGTTACCGACCAAAAAAGCTTCGCTGGAACAGGACCAGGAATAGTGAGTTTATAATTTTTTCCACCATCAAAATATGTGCTAGCCGAGTCTTTAAATGCGGCAAAATATATGGATCCAGCGCCAACTTTTCGAACACCCGCAGCAGCAGTTGTGCCCCATGCTTGGAAGAAAAAATGATCTCCTGCTGATAAATCTCTGTAGTTTTCGTTACCGAATTCTTTGAGTTCCGCATTAATTGGCCCAGACAAAGGCATCCATTCCCAGTTACGACCTTGCCAAACTATCTTACTTGGTCGAGGGTTGGCAAAGGCTAAAATTCTCATTTCTGCATTGCCTATTTCAGCGGCTTTAAGAAGAATAGTCTTTTGACGCTCTGTTGGTTTGAATGCTTCGCCTTTTTTAATCCCCACAGAAGCTAACATGCCAAGCATAACGCGATGTTTAATCTGTACAGCTTCTTCGTCTACCACGGTATGCAGTTCACGCCAAAAATTCATATTCGTTTCCCAACCAAGCATAGGTAACGGTGCTTTCTGGCCATTTACATTGATAATTTTATAAGAAGACGGCTTGCCGGTTTCGCTAAGGGGATAAAGTTTAACTTTTTGGGCAAGGTCAACAGATTCATCATAAGAACCTGTTTGAGACACAACCCGAACGGCTATAACATCTTCCCAAGTATCACTTTGATATATTGCGTATCCTTCAGGAATTTTTCCATCGTATCCCGGTGGTAAAATAAGGTTCTTTTCGCCTTTACCTTTACCTGCGCCTATTGTACCCATATCAGCTACTGGGCTCATATCATGGTCGCAAACTAAACCAATGTAAGGACCTGCTGGAATATCGATAACCATAGGGCCTGATTGTTTCAAATCTAAGGTAGCAATAATGTATGGCGTATCTTGGTTGGCAACAGAAAACTGTTGTTCGGGATCTTGTGGCATTATAATGCCCACTTTGTTGGCTATCGCACCGTGAGGTTGAAACTGTTGGATCACCGCTTCGGTGGCAACTGTAGGGTAGAAAAACTTATAAGCTTCAATGGCTCGACGTAAATCTGTCGCATCTTGTCCTTTTTTGATTGTAGCAGCATCAGTTGGGAAGCCACGAGTAAACGAGTAGGCTGTATCTACAGGGCTGGTCTGGCACCCCAAAATCGCAACAGAACATGCAATTACGATTGAACCCTGTAATAGTTTACGCATTTAACTTTCCTTTTATGAGGGTATGCTTCTTAAAATATAGGTTTAGAACCAATAATATTAAACGTAGACCCAATATTTATTTTCGCCAGCTTTATTTAAATGATTAACTTTAATTAAAATAAACACTTACGATAATGACAAACCTTATTTAACGGATTATATAAGGTTGAGATTACTTCGCTGTTATTATAATCCTATATCTCAACAAAACGTTCCTGTCGTACTTTAACCGCCAGTCGGGATTTGATAACAAAGCAATATTCACGGTAATAAGTTCATTTCAGCCCCCACTAAAAAATGTGAATTTAGTGGGCTAGATGTTGATTAATTACAGTTTATACCGAGTAGGCTACAGCTTGGGGTAATCGGTATAACCCAATGCTTCACCCATGTACATATTCGCTTCATCAATGGCATTCAATTCGGCTTTTTGTTCAAAGCGTTCAACCAAATCTGGGTTTGCTATATAATAAGCGCCAAAGGATACTAAGTCTGCAACACCCTCTTCTATGGTTTGATTTCCTGTTTCCCGAGTAAAACCACCATTAGCCATAAATGTACCTTTATAGATTTCACGATAATACTTCGCGACGTCTTCAACCCTTGAAGGATCATCAAACTCAACCTCTTTCACCATATCCGAGCGTAACGTCTCTAACACTTCTAAGAACGCCAAGTTTTTATAATCATTTAATCGTTCAATCACATAAGTATAGGTTGAACGAGTATCAGACTCAGGAGAGACTTGTACCACTCCGCTAGGAGCCAAACGTAGGCTTACACGATCTTCTCCAATTTCAGCTATGACGGCATCTAATACTTCAAATTGGAAACGAGCACGATTTTCAATAGAGCCACCGTACTCATCGGTGCGCTTATTAGAACCATCTCGTAAAAACTGATCAAAGATGTAACCATTACCACCATGAAGCTGGACACCATCAAAACCGGCTTCAATTGCATTGGCCGCTGCTTGTCTAAAATTATCGACAAGCTCTTTAATATCAGCAGTAGTCATTTCTCTAGGGACAACAGAAGGTAAGAACCCGTCTGCAGAAAATGTCTGTGTATTGGGATTAACAGCAGAAGGTGCACGCGGTGGATAACCATTATGAAACTTTGGATTAGATACCGCGCCAGTGTGCCACAACTGAGCAAAGATTCGTCCGCCTTCTTCATGCACAGCATCGGTTATTTTTTTCCAATCGGTAACATGCCGTCTAGACCAAATAGCACCGGTTTGAATATAACCAGCGCCATCGGGTGATACTATTAGACCTTCACTGACAATCAATCCAGCAGAAGCGCGCTGACGATAATATTCGATCATAATATCGGTTACATTGTTGTCGGGCGTTGCGCGAACGCGTGTCATAGGCGCCATAACAACTCTATTTTTAAGCGTATAACGCCCTAATTTAACCGGTTTTAATAGAGCTTGAGTCATAAGTTTTCTCCAATTATCTTTTTAATTAAGGTATATAAAGTGGTTGTTACGCTGATTAATCGAACAAGATAACGCCACGCGCATTAAGGTTGTTTTCCATATCATCGAATGCTTGATGTATTTGTTCGAGGCTATAGGTTTTAGTCACCATACCGTCTAAATCGAGTCTTCCTTGGCTATAAAGCTCTAATAGCATGGGGATATCAAGCTGCGGATTGTGACCACCGTATTTGCCAGCCTTAATGATTTTTCCGGTGAGCACTAATAGTCCGATAGAGATAGGAAAAGTAGCCTCCATGGCTGGAACTCCAATTTGTACCAAGGTGCCACCAGTACGGAGCATATCAAATGCCTGTTGAACAACGGAAGTAACGCCTGAGCATTCTAGCGTGGTATCCGCTCCGCCATCAGTTAATGCCTGTACCTTTTCAACGGGGTTTTCATTAAGGCTATTGATTATGTCGGTTGCGCCCATATTGGTAGCCATGGCTAATTTATTATCGGCAATATCAACTGCGATAATACGTGTGGCTCCTGCAATTCGTGCACCTTGGATAGCTGATAAACCAACACCACCACAACCGAGCACAACAACGGTATCGCCGGTTTGGATATTGCCGCTAAATATTGCACCTGTTGCTCCGGTGATAACACCACAACCGGTTAAGCATGCTTTATCTAGAGGGAAATGTTCACCAATTTTTACCGCAAAATTTTCATGGACAACTGTTTCTTCAGATAAACAGCCAAGGCCAAGTGCACCAGTTAACGGGGTGCCATCAGGGCGTGTTTTGCGACAAGTGCCATCAGGCATAGCGCCGCCAACAAGTTGCTCAAGGGTAAATGACATGCAGTTAACAAAATCACCTTTATGACAATTTGAACATTCACCACACACAGGTTGTAACGCTAAAACAACATGGTCACCGACGGAAAATTTAGTCACGTCAGGGCCTATTTCAGTGACTATCCCTGCGCCTTCATGCCCTAAAACTATAGGGAATGGAGCTGGTACGGTGCCCTTGATCAGGGAAAGGTCTGAATGACAAAGTCCCGCTGCTTTAACTTTTATGCGGATTTCTTTGGTCAGGGGCGATGCTAAATTAATGTCTTCGATACCGTAGGTATTAAGGTCGGTTGCAACAACTGCTTTCATTATGATGATCCCAAGTTTTTAACAATATGAGATAAGAATAACAGTAAAATTATGTTATATTTATATAAAGCGTCGGTTAAATTATCAATTTCTGTCAAAAGTGTTGCACTAATTTTAATCGAGTTTCCTTGTTTAATTGTATTGTTTAACCGCATTGCGATATCACTTAATAATGTAGTTATTTTCTTATGCCTAGACCACAAACCAATCAAACCATTTCCACAACGTTGGATATAAAACCGGTTTTCTCTAAGCACGTAAAAGGACGACTTGACTTTTTGATTGAGCGATATATCAGTGGTATTAATCAGCACTCCTTACCCGGATTACCTCAGGCTTTTGTCACGATACAGTTAGGCGGAAAACCAATTTTTGAAAGTAAGCATAATCCAGATAAAATGTTTTCTTACCCTAGTGTGACGACAATCACTCCCGCTAATGAACAAACATTATGGTTGGCTTCTGGTGTGTTTGATATTGCTAACATCTATTTTTATGGTGATGCAGAAAAAAGAGTAACGGCAGCGTTAAACGGTGAAAGGATCCCGCAATCTTACCCTGATCCAATACTGGAGTCCGTAGGTAAAGCGTTAATAATGTCAGCTTCTAACGAGCAAGATACGGATGAAAAATATATTGATACCCTTGCTGAGATGTTTTTAACGCAGCTTTGTAAGCGTATATCAGAAAAAAATTCACAGAAATCATTAACAATGAGCACCTATGAGCTATACAGGGTTCAAGATTCGATTAGATATATACAGCAGAATATTACCGCTGATTTATCTATTGAGTCGATGTCGCAGCGAGTGGGATTAAAACAATCACATTATAGACAGTTATTTAAAGACGTTGTCGGTACCAGTATTCATCAATATATTATCAAAGTGCGCTTGGAAAAAACGGTAAATTTGTTAAGAAGTAAAAGAATGGATTTACGTCAAATAGCAGAAGAATGTGGCTACAGCAGCCAAAGTCATATGTCAGCATGTTTTAAAAAACATATTAAGATGACGCCAAAACAGTACATAAAAAACCTTAATTGAGAGAGTTATATGTTGTCATTGAAAATGAAAAGTCAGCTTTGACTGAAAGACTTTAATAATCAAAAAGACGAGCAGTTCTGCTCGTCTTTTTAGTGATTTCACTTTTAAACTAAATTAAAGCTTTAAACTAGTTTCTAATTTGAAAGAGAGTAGCCTTATTCAACTATTTACAATGTCTTTGGCGTAAAGTCTGCATCCTTACTCCAAGCCAAACGAGTCCATTGGATGAACTCATTTGGATGGACATTTTCTGAAGAAATACAGCCGCCCCAGTAACCAGTTCCGAGCATAACGCAATCGGCTAAATATGAAGTAAATCCGGTAGCGATAAATGAATTTTCACCATTAACAGATACACGGCCAACAGGCATAGCACTACCATATTTAGTGATAATGTCTTGATCCGTAGAGTGTACGGCAGCGGAGTGCCCCTTACCTATGGCATCTAACATCGCTAACGCGTCGCTTATTGCTTCATCAACACCGCTAACCACTTTAAAGGCAAATACTGGCCAAAGCTTTTCTTTACTCGCCCATTCGTGTTTACCAACCGACGTGATTTCGATAACTAGGGAAATCGTACCTTCTGGAATAGTAATGCCGGCTTTATCAGCAATAAACTGTGCTGATTTACCAATTACTTCGGGGTTAATGGAATCATTACCCGGCCAACATACTTCACGTACTTTTTGTTCATCTTCTCCTGTAATGAAATGGCCGCCACCTGCAGCCATAGAAGCGCGCATAGCATCAGCGATTGAAGCATCAACTAAAGCCGTAGATTCAGTGGTACAGGGTAGGCTGTTATCCCAACTAGAGCTATAAATTAAACGTGGACCGAGATCCTCAACATCAACTGTTTCATGTACGTAACAAGGACAATTACCAGCACCTACACCAATTGAAGGATTACCAGAACTGTACGCTGCAGATACCATTGCTGGACCGCCAACAGCTAAAATCAAGTCTGTGCCTTGATGATGCATTATTTTTTCAACATTAGGGATACTGATATCTTGTAATGTTTGAATGAAGTTTTCTGGAGCGCCATTGGCAACACCTACCTCATGGAAAAGATCGATTGCGTGTTGGCAAACTATTTTTGCATTTGGGTGAGGGCACAATATCAACACATTTCGAGTCATCACCATTTGCATGATCATGCCTATTACACCAAATACGGGGTTTGTTACCGGAACTAAAGTGACTACCACGCCAGCAGCTTTAGGGTAGCTAATGAATTTCTTTTCGTGATCTATAACAGGCGTAATAAAATCAGCAGGATCCCATGCATCAAGTTGATTTTGTGATGCCAATTTTTTCTTGATAATTTTAGCTTCAACGTTGCCGTAACCCGTGTCACGAACAGCCCACTCGGCATAAAACTCAGCTTTTTCTGTTGCCGCTGCGCCAATGGCTTTCCAGATTTTACTTATCTGCTCGGCATTCATTTGTGAAAATGCGTCAGAGGCTGTTTTTGCTTTGGCAAACATCTCATCAATTTCAGGATTAATTTCTTGGATAACTTCACTCATAATTTTCTCAATATTTTGTATTAATTAACGTATACTAGACGATTAATCAGTTACTTGGCTTGTAGAATAGTAGCTGCATCCAATCGAATGCAACGACCATTTGCGTAAGAATTTTCTGCAAGGTAAGCACAAGTGTGCGCAAACTCTTCCATTTCACCCAATCGTTTTGGTGCTTCACACATAGCGATCAACGCTTTTTGAACTTTCTCATCAAAACTTTTAACCATAGGTGTATCAAACAAACCAGGCGCAATTGAGTTAACTCGAATGTTATAACGTGATAACTCACGAGCCGCTGGTATATTCATACCATTAATGCCGGCTTTTGAACCTGAGTAAGCTGATTGTCCAATTTGCCCTTCAAACGCAGCACCTGATGATATGTTGATCACCACTCCGCGCTCACCTTTTTCATCAGGATCATTTTTAGCCATTTGCTCGGCACACTTTGCCATAACGTTAAAGACACCGTTCAAGTTAACATTTAATACCGTTGCATATTTTTTCAAGCTTGATGCTTTACCGTCACGATCTAAAATTTTGCACGGTAATGGAATGCCAGCAGCATTAATATCAACATGAATAGCACCAAATTTTGCGATAATAGCGCTAATTGCCGCATCAATACTTTCTTCTGAGGTAACATCGGTTTGACAGAAAATGGCTTTGTCTTCACCAAACTCATTAACAGCCTGAGCACCAGCTTCGGCATTTAAATCTAATAACGCAACTTTTGCGCCTTTTTCATTGACCATATACTCGGCTGTCGCTCGACCTAAGCCTGAGGCACCGCCAGTAATAACAACAACTTTATCTTTTAAGTTCATAGTTTTTATCTCTATCTAATTTTAGTATTAAAAAGTAGAGCCTTTTTAAAAGAGCTCTACTTCAATAAATTTGATTAACGGAACGCTTGAACGCCAGTTAATAAACGAGCAATAATTAAATGCTGGATTTCAGTCGTGCCATCAGGAATAGGGCTGATGATAGCTTCTCGCGCTAGACGCTCAACAATAAACTCATTGGTTACGCCATTAGCACCATGAATTTGTACAGCATCGCGGGTAGCTTTTACGGCAATTTCAGTGGAATACCACTTAGCCATTGAACATTCTTTATCACAACGAATGCCGTTATCAATCATGTCTGCAGCACGTAAGGTAAGTAAGCGAGCAGCGTCAACTTCAGTAGCCATGACAGCAAGTTTTTGTGCGATTAACTGATGACCCGCGATTGGCTTGCCATGTTGAGTACGATCTAGAGAATATTTAATTGATTCTTCAAGCGCACGACGGCCTAAAGAATAACCCCAAGCTGCCATGTGACAACGCGCTCGTTCAAAGACCACTAAAGTATTTTTAAGACCTGCACCTACTGGCCCTACAGTGTCAGCCACAGGAACAAGGACATCAGTTAAAAACACTTGTGAAGTTGATTGGCCATTTAGCGCCATTTTAGGAATGTGGTGAACTTCAAGTCCAGGGTGATTACCATCAATGGCTATGTGGGTTAATTCGCCATCGCCAGTTTTACAGGTACAAACGAAAACATCCATATATTCGCCATTAGTGATCCAGGTTTTTTCACCATTGATCACCCAATCATCACCATCACGTACTGCTCTAGTTTTTACCGCAGCAACATCAGAGCCCACATCGGGCTCTGAAATGCCCATGCCGATGAATTTTTCGCCGGTAAGAAGCCCTGGTAAATATTTTTCTTTGATGTGCTCTGGTGCTTGTTGATGAAGAAGATCGGCACCAACAATATTGAGTACTAATGGTATGCCAATATCGATAGAAGTCACTGCAACTTCTTCCCATAAACGTAAGTGGGTTACCCAGTCCATACCTAGACCGCCAACTTCCTCGGGGAAAGGGGCGTTAATCAAGCCAAACTCGGCTAACCGTTTTGTCCAACTAACCATTTTTTCTCTTGGGATACGACCACCGCCGTGAGCGATAAACTCGGGCTCGATAACATTGTCTAAAAACTTACGTAAGCCTTCAGTCGCCATTTTTTGCTCTTCGGTCATTTGATAACTCATAAAATATTCTCGCTAATTTGTTTATTTAGATAAAATGTTAATGGCAACGGCTGCTTCTTCAATGCCGCGTAAACCACCACTATTTTCATGAATGGCATTTTGTGCACCTGCCACTTGGCGACCACCTGCTTCACCACGTAATTGTGTTACTAGCTCGAATAACTGGCCTATACCCGAGGCACCTATTGGGTGACCTTTAGATTCTAAGCCTCCAGATGGATTAACCGGAAGACGACCACCGATGGTAAATTCACCACGTTCAGCCGCAGGACCTCCTTCGCCAAATGGCACTAGACCTAAATTTTCAACATGAATTATTTCACCCATTGCTGTGGCATCATGCACTTCTGATACATGCATATCTTCTGGACCTAAACCAGCAATATCATAAGCCTCGTTAGCGGCAAGGTGTTCACAATGAAGCTTACGTTTTTCGGCAGGGCGAGATGTTGCACTTCGGATAACGCTTGCTAATACTTTAATTGCCCGTGACTTGTCAGCACCAATGCGCTTTAAGCCTTCTTCAGTACATACAATAATGGCTGCAGCACCATCAGAAATTGGTGCACACATAGGCAGTGTTAATGGATAAGTGATCGCAGGCGCTGCGAGTACTTCATCAATCGTATAAGGCACTTGGAACTGAGCCAGAGGATTGTGTACTGAATGCTGATGGTTTTTTGCACTAACCGCAGCAATTTGACGCTGTGTTGTACCAAACTCGGCCATATGATGGCGACACCAAGCCGCATAAACTTTCATAAATACACTGTATGGACGCTCTGATTCATGCCCTTCAGGTACATCAAAACCAGCCGCAGGTGCAAGCAAATCTTTTAGGTTTTGTTCTGGGTTGGTAACATCCCAACCGCCATCAAATACTGAAAACATTTTTGCCTTATCGGGAATATTCATTTTTTCACCACCAACCGCCATGGCAACATCAGTTGAACCGGCTTTAAGTGACTGAATCGCTAGATGAAAGCCAGAAGACCCAGCAGTACAACCATTTTCAACATTGAAAATAGGAATGCCTTCAATCCCCGCTTTTGCTAGCAGTATTTGACCCGGTACAAAGGTTTGACCTTGTAAATGACCTTGAGTGGTTCCTGTATAAAATGCAGTGCCGATCTGTTTTTTAGTACAACCTGAATCTTTTACTGCAGATTCAACGGCTTCAGTAATAAGACTGTCAAGTGGACGTTCGATATGACGACCTAACGGTGTCATGCCAACACCAACGATATATATATTGCTCATTTGTTATTCCTATAAGTTAGTGTTGATTAACGGCCTAAAAATTCTGGCTTACGTTTTTCAGCAAAGGCATTTAACCCTTCAGAGAAATCATAAGAGCGCATATGTTCACGTAACATCACTTGTTCATGCGCTAAAGCCGCATCTCGGCTACCACCTTGACAAGCATTAGCTACAACTTTCATTCGGCGTAGGGCCGCAGGACTTTTTCTTGCAATCGATGTTGCTAACTTTTGTGTAGCAGCTTGCAGTTCGTTATCCGCGACGACTTCATTGACAAACCCGTAAGTTTTCATCTCAGTTGCAGATAGGGTTTTACCTGTAAATAATAAATACTTAGCAACGTTTTGAGGAATTAAACGAGGTAATACCGCAGCGCCACCGGCACCAGGATAAACACCGAAATTTGCATGAGCATCACCAATTTGAGCATTTTCTGCGGCAATAACAATATCAGCACACATTGCTGTTTCTAAGCCGCCGGCCATTGTTATGCCATTAAGTGCTGCAATCACTGGTTTAGGAAAATCACGCAGTGTACTTAATACGGCACAAATACGATCAAGAAAGTCAGCTTCACCTGTTTCAACTTTGGCTAATACTTGAGTTAAATCAGCTCCTGCACAAAATGCTTTACCAACCCCCGTAAGCACTAACACTCGAATAGAATTATCGGCAGCAATTTTTGGTAAGTATTGTTCATATAACTCGATCATTTCTAAGCTGATCGAATTCATCGCCCTAGGTCTATTTAATGTTAACCAAGCAACCGGCCCGTGAGTTTCAAATATTAATGCAGCATCACTCATTAATTTTTCTCCAAAAAAGTATTGTTATTAACAAAGAGGAGAACATCGAAGATGAACAACCATTATTAATAAAGATTTGATAATGTTTTTAGAGATTACTAAGTTTTCTGTGACTGGGCAGGTCATATCAAGCTCAATGCCTGTCTTAACGTACAGGAACGTTCTAGTTAAACACTTCAATAGCATGAATTTATGGTAGAAATACATGCAATTAACTTGTAATATGAAGTAAGTTAATTGGTTCTTTTACTTCGAAAAATCACCGAGTGGAAATTTCAAATAGAGACTATGACAAATAATCAAATAATTTCTCAAGACACCATTATCAGTTGGGTAAATGCTATATACCTTGCATTAGAAATGGATAATATTTCGGGTGAAGAGCTGTTTGCAGAGCTAAACATTCCCCCTGAAGCGTTAACTGACTCTAATTTTAGGATTTCAGAAGACAATATTACCGCAATATTTAAATTGGCAGTAGAAGCAACTAGCAACCCTGCATTCGGATTAAAAGTCACTAATTATATTCATCCAGCGACATTTCATGCCCTAGGTTATTCATTATTTGCCAGTGCAACGATAGAAGATTTTTGTATACGCTTAGTTCGCTTTTTTCCTCTGTTAACGAGCTCAGCGGTACATCATATTAATGAAACCGAAGAAGCGTTTGAACTACATATTGATATAATCAATCCAGTTACTTGCGATGAAACGCTTGATGCTTGGGTGGCAATAATTATAAAGTTTTGTCAAAATATTTATCGTCCTGATTTTGCTCCTTTAGCTGTTGATTTAACTCGCTGTGAGCCCGTGAGTCATATGGACGATTTTAATCGTTACTATAAAGCGGCAATTAAGTTTTCAGCGGCTAAAAATATTATTTATTTTAAAAACGAAGATGTAAGGCAACCATTACCCGCTGCAAGTTCAGAACTAGCACGTCAAAATGATGAGGTGGTTATTGGGCATTTAGCTAAATTAGAAAAAGGGGATGTGGTTAGGCGAGTAGAAGCAAAAATTATTGAATTATTACCCAGTGGTTCGTGCAATAAAGAGGATGTCGCTGCAAGTTTGTTTATGAGTGCTCGCAGTTTACAAAATAAATTAGAGCGTAGAAATACAACGTACAAAGGCATACTCGATGATTTACGCTCAGGGTTGGCTCGACAATATATTGAACAAAAAAATATGCCAGTGAGTGAAATAACCTATTTATTAGGCTTTTCCGATACCAGTAACTTTTCTCGAGCATTTAAACGTTGGACGGGAGTATCTCCTAGTCAATACCGAACGGATAGTGAAATTGATAACTCGTAGCGGATCATTTACATAGTAACTTCATCGAGGCCATACATTTTATTTGTGTGGCCTTTTTGATAGTAGTTATAAGATTGTTTAGTTCCAACAAATTCAGCCGCATTGCTAAAATTAGAATCAGTAAAAATAGCATTATAAAATAATAATTATTTGATTTTACTTGCTGTCTTTACTTAGACGTTAGTGCCAATCTGAAACCTATATCTGGCATACGAACGTTATTTGTAGCGCCATCCCGTTTAAACATTAGTGATTCTTCAGCAGAGAACTCATAGCCACCCCCGCGAATAACTTTCATTGATTTTTGCTTTGGATTATCACTTTTAACGTAAACTGGATTAACTCTTTTTTCTTTAGTATAAGTAGAGCGAGACATATCATCGTGAACAAATTCCCAAAGGTTACCTGTCATATCGTATAAACCTAACTCATTTGGTTTTTTTAGAGCGACAGGATGACTTTTTCTTTCGCCATTGCCTGCAAACCAGGCAACGTCTTCGATATTATTTGAACCACTAAAACGAAAACCTTTAGATTTATTCCCCCCCTTAGCTGCATATTCCCATTCTGCTTCTGTTGGTAGACGAAATTTTTTCCCCGTCGCTTTGTTTAAACGTTCAATGAATAATTGAATATTCGACCAACTAACATTGTTAACAGCACATTGGGTGCACGGGAAGTAGCTCACATTCCAGCCCATAAGTTCTTCAAATAAAGACTGTACTAACTCTGTTTTGCCAATATAAAAACCATCTAGAGTTACTTTATGTGCGGGTTTTTCACGATTTGTTGCTTCAGGTGCCATAGATCCCATGGTAAAACTGCCACCTTTAACCCAGATCATATCTTGCAATAATTTCTTTTTGCTTTGCTCGGACAGAGTGAAAGTGCGGTTATCTTCAGTTTCAGGTTTTCTGTCAAAATCTTCAGCGTTCAAATCTTGTTGTTTTAATAATGCTTGGTATTGTGCCTCAAGCTTTTCTTTAGTTGCTGATTGCTGCTGAGCAATTGCATTATGATTGAAAGATATAAATATACTAATAAGAAAAGCGGTATAGAAAAGGGGATTATTACAGAACTTAAAACGAAATAAACACATAGAATTTACTACTCACTTCATTACAATTAAAGACGATTGCAGCTTACAGTTTCTAAAATAACATTTTACAATGCTACAAATAGGATTGATTAATAATAATAGCCATCAATACAACTTAATGGCTATTAGTTAATAACTTGTTTTATTCGATATTTTCTCAAAATAAAGACCATCAAATATAAATTTGATGGTCAATGTGCAACAATCTATTTAGTGACTACGGAACGAAACTCGCTGGTTTTTGACGTTGAGGGAATTTTTTAAACGTTTGTTTAAACTCTGCCACCTTCATTAATGCTGGCGCCATCAAGAATAAATGCTCCGCCCACCATTTTTCATAACCAGCCGCTTCGTGATCCATACGTTCTAGTGGATCCATACGTAAGTTGAACATTAACGGAGCACGTAAAACTTTGTATGGGTTACGCCATACTTCTAAGCCTTGAGCTTCTTGCACCCGAAAAACCATTTTCATGTCACCATCACGTATTGCAACAATATCACCAGTATCTGAAGAGTAAATAAACTCTTTGCGTGGACCTTCTTTCGCTTTACCTGTGAAATAAGGTAAGAAGTTATAACCATCTAAATGTACTTTGTAATTTTTACCGTTAAATATTGCGCCTTTTTTAAGCTTCTCTTTAATTTTTTCATCGCCAGCAGCCGCTAGTAATGTTGGCATCCAGTCCATCATGGCGATAATATCGTTAGATACTTGCGGTTTAATTTTCCCAGGCCAACGTACCATCATAGGTACACGGTAGCCGCCTTCCCAGTTAGTGTTTTTCTCACCACGGAAAATTGTGTAACCACCATCAGGCCATAAGCCTAATTCAGCACCGTTATCTGTTGTATACATTACGATAGTGTTGTCTGCTATTTTTAATTCGTCTATTTTATCAAGCAATTGTCCAACGTGACCATCATGCTCAGTCATACCATCAGCATATAAACCTTGACCAGTAACACCTTCTGATTCAGGTTTTAATCGAGTCCAAACATGCATACGAGTAGAGTTAAACCATAAGAAGAATGGCTTTTTAGCGGCATGGGCTTTGTCGATAAATTTCAAAGCACTCCCCAAAAATTCTTCATCTATGGTTTCCATGCGTTTTTTAGTTACTGGCCCTGTATCTTCAATTTTACCATCAGCATAAGAATGAATAGCACCACGTGGACCAAAGCGTTTCTTGAATTCAGGATTTTTCGGATAATCTGGATGTTCTGGTTCATCTTCGGCGTTTAAGTGATAAAGGTTACCAAAAAATTCATCAAAACCGTGATTCGTTGGTAAATGCTGATCTTGATCACCTAAATGATTTTTACCAAATTGTCCTGTCATATAACCACGTTCTTTTAAGAGAGCCGCAATTGACGGGTCTTTAACATTCATGCCTTCTTTCACGCCAGGAAGACCAACCTTAGTCATGCCTGTACGAATAGGGTGTTGACCTGTTATAAAACCAGCACGACCAGCGGTACAACTTTGCTCTCCATAGGAGTCAGTAAATAAAATACCTTCATTCGCAATACGGTCAATATTCGGCGTAGGATATCCCATCATTCCATTGTTATAGGCACTAATGTTGAATGGGCCGATATCATCGCCCCAAATGGCTAAAATGTTTGGTTTTGAAGTATCTGTGGTAGCTAAAGCAGTAAGTGATAGAAAACTAAAACCAATGAGAATTTTTATACGAAGCAACATACCGTCTCCTTTTGTAAAACGTCATAAACTTAACGGTAGTTCGTTAATTTAATACCGTCCAATTGTAATTTCAAAACATATCTTTTTATTAGTAATACTCTAATTTAACCCATGAGTTGAAGGTTTTACATGGCTTTTTGAGTAGCTTTTATGGCTTTATGAGTAATCATCTTGTTTTATAAGTTTATGGTAATAAATTTAGTTCAATATACGTATAGATCATTTCAGCGGTTATTGAATGAACACTGCTTATTATCTAGCATGAGTATTCGTGCAAAATGTTTGGAAAATGCGGCTACTGAACACTTTTCCGTAATTTAAAACATAAGCAGTAGCTAATAGGAAAGGTCAAACATCGGTTTTGCAGCAGATAAAAACGTCATACTTCTTTACAGGGGGCGTTTGCGCCATAGAGTTTATAGTCTAAAAAACTTTTTATTCCACAAGTTTATAAGGCGCTGTGGGGCACATAACGCCATACAGAACATTACTATTTAACTCTAAATTAGTGGTCATATTCACTAAGCCACTACACACGTCAATCAAACTTCTTTTTCTTGTCGTGGATATAACCTTTTGACGAATACTTTTCACTCGTGCCGCAATGCACTGATCTTAATATTGAGTCCTTCAAGCCTTCAACAATTCCTACTTCAGTAGAGCTATTTACGTAATCTCTTATCGTGTCTGCTATTTCCTCAATAATAAATTCTGCTTTATCTATGTTGTAAGCTTTACCTAATTTGACCAACTGTTTTTTGTCTGGAAAAAGCTTCGCGCCATTGAGTTTAAGCGCCATCTTATTATCTATGGTGTCGTAAATAAGGGTATGGGTAATATCGTAAGGAGGTGTCAATACGATGTCTTTTCTGCTTTCATCGTATTGCACTGAAAAGTTTTTCAGATGTGCATCACCGTTTCCAATTAAGCAATTAAATACAATATATTGATATATACGCCTGATCTGCACATCAGATTTAGTAAAAAGGTATGTTGCCTTCATCAACATTTCGTAGCTAGACTGATATTTTTCATCCCCTTGCTTACCCATGAGTACAGTAAAGTCCTCAATGCCTAAACGATTACCGTCCACCTCATCAAATCGCTCCGTAATAAAAGTTCTTAAGTCACTTGAAAGCCAGCATTGGCTCGGCGCTAAACCACAGGCTCTGGCGGCTTCCATACAAACATATTCATTGGCAGTAAGTAACGGGAATTCATCATCATAAGTTTTGATGATAAAGTCCTCTTGCTGTAACAAACTGCGCCCAATGGACGGCTTACCTGTATCGTTAACAGCGTTAACTAATACTTTAGGCTGCACGCCTGAAACCAGGCCATTGAGGTAATAGCTATCTAACAACTGATGAAAAAGGTTTTCTTTACCTTGCCAGTTGAGTATGTCCTTTAGCGATAGTTGACCAACATCCGTCTTTTCAATTTCACTGGTATAGGATAAATGTCCGATGCCTTTATCCAATTGCAGGGCAAGTAGATACATATCATTGACGTTAGCGTGACGCCTAAGCTTTTCACTGATATAGCGACGAACATAGCCTTCAGGTAAATTCTGACTAAATATTGGGTGAAGTACACCATGATTATAAGGTGCTTGCTGATATTTCATCGTCAAGGAAACTGGATTTTGATGCGTATACTGGTAGGCAAAGTGACCTGGCTGGGATAACTCCCCTGATGCACCGCCAAAGGCTTGTACTTGGATATGATTAATTCTACTAGGAAGCTCTGCCATTATTCATCTTCCTCAAATATACTGGAAAGTTCATCTAATTGCGGTAAACCGTTTTGATCTTCAATTATTGCAATCTTAAGTCCTAACAGGTCAAGGTACTTGCGTAGATATTTTATGCCACCAGTGAAGTGACCCTTTTCCATCGCAATAATTTGGTTACGGCTTAAGCCTGTTTGTGTTGAAACATGCAGTTGTGTCCAACCTATTTCTTTTCGTTTAACTACTATTAACGAGCCATCATACCAATGCATTTTAAAGTTCCACCATGAAGATATATGTTAATATATATTAACAATATGGTGTAAACAAGCCGATAAGTTAATATATATTAACTTTTTGTGTGTGAAGATAGATACAATTAATCATCAGTGCCATGATTTATGGCGTGATGGTGATGATTTATCGTTTCACAAAACGACAAATTCTAAATTAATATTATGATAGTTATATAAGAAGAAAAACTCAGTACAAAACCGATAAGATCTTAACTTCCTTTTTAGGTGTTGGAAAGGATAGTCAAATTTGATTGTGCCCTAAATGAAGAAGATGTCTGTTCTCAGCTCATACAGCAGGTATAAATTTAATGGTTCTATGGCGTTTGTGGGGCATAATAAGAGATTGGTTTTACGGCAAGTCTGTGTGGCACTTTTGCCCTTAGCGCAACGTGAATAAAGTGCGCACAAAAGACAAAAAGCCTTCCCGTAGAAGAATAACTTTCAGCTCATACAGCAGACATAAATTTCATTCGTCTATCTCGCAAAGGGGCACAAACCGAGATAGCATTAATACTTATTCTATGGGTGGTTCTGGTGGTTGTTTACCTTTTTATAACGGCAGATCCTTCGAGCAATATAGGACATAAAGCTTCTTACTAAGCATGCTAATTTT
>Ga0209184_1000327_pt1 | contig 56511 bp, 52 predicted proteins | sample EN8Hudsemesocosm_2_FD_184627 | JGI IMG/M metagenome (GOLD analysis project Ga0209184, IMG submission 184627) | Methane-oxidizing microbial communities from mesocosms in the Hudson Canyon - EN8C Hudson Canyon (SPAdes) (version 2) | ecosystem: Environmental > Aquatic > Marine > Cold seeps | place... | reverse complement strand
GTTTTATAACAGTCACCGCTTGCATTCTTATCTGGGTTACAAAAGTCCAAATGATTATGAGAGTGAAATGATGATATTGAAAAAAGTTGCTTAACTGGGTTGTCTGAATTTAGTTGACCAGGTCAAACAAACAGCTAATAACAGTATATGAATTAGAGCTTGACCTGTTTGTTTGTTAAACAAATAAGTGGCAAATCAATATATCTCTACTACACTTTAGCAAGATCTATCTCGTAATGTGGTAGTACGTTTGTTGTAGTTTTGGTTATTCAAAACATTAATGTTCACTAATTCGAACGCTTTGCTTTTAATTTTAGTAAAGCAGTTCATGGAGAGAAAAATGAAAGTAGGAATGTACTTAAGTAAGCTCTTTCTGGTTGTTCTGTTATTAATATCTAATCTTATTCACGCTCAAGAAGACCAAGTGATTCTAAACCCTGGAACGATTTCAGGTTCTGTCTCATTAAACGGCTATACAATTGATAAAATTGTTGTAAAGGCGTTAGATACCAATCGTGAATTTTCTGGCACTGTTATGGTCGAAGTGGCTGATGGCGCGAGTTCAATCGATTATCTATTAACGCTTGAAGGCGATAATCAATATTATTTGCTCGTAGAAGCTTTTATTAAATCAGGTGACTATATTAAGGCGTTAATCCCGCCTCAAGAATCAGTGTTTGTAGCTGTTGATGAGAATGTAGTTTCTGACATCTCAATGTCACCTTCGATAATCTCGGGCAATATATCTACAGGTAACGACGTAGTTGTTGATATCACCTACCGGATGGGAGCTTGGCTTGATATACCTGAATTTGAGGTTGAACCTTGGCCTCATCAATCAGAAAGTGTTATCACAAAGCAAAGTGTCAATGGAATCCATGGTATTAATTACACCTTATTAGTAGCGCCTCAAACTGAATACTATAATGTTAGAGCAGTAATAACGATCAATGGTTTTAACTACAATATCAATGATGATCATGTTTCTTCACCATTATCTGGTCAGACATTAATTCGAGATTACCTTATTGATTATGATGCCGCAACTATTTCAGGGCATTCTAATTTAATTGGTATTAACCTTAACAGTGCTGAGGTTTATGGTCAGGCAGCAGCACCACTTCCAAGGGGAACAAGAACCTCTACCGCGGTATTAAACGAAGGATTGTTCTCTCTTCCTGTAGATGAAGGAACATGGAACTTAATATCTATATTTAAATTTCCACTTCCAGACGATGAATTAAATGGGCTCGATGGACTTATATATGCAGGCTGGTCAGAAAGTATTCAGGTTAATGAAAACGCTGCAATAGTGGCTAATTTCGATATTAACCCAGCTTTTATGTCTGGACTATTAACCTTATCAGGCGCCAATAAGAAACTTTCTCAAGGTCGAATTAGAGCTAGTGGTGCACCGGGAGGTTTAAGTCATAGTGATATTTCAGCCGAGACAGGAAAGTTCTTGTATGTATTACCTCCAGGGGCATGGCAATTGGATAACCGATTAACCTTGTGGTTTGAATATGATGATGAAGCGGACAGTTCATTAAATTCTTTAATATGGCACCAATATCAAAGCAAAGATAATCATCTTGATTATCAAGTGGATGTTACAGGTGGAGAGGTTCTCGATATACTAGAGCTTGACTACAATACTAGTACTATTAGGCAGTTATTTTCTGTAGCAGATAATGGAATATTAAGTCACCCTTACCTTAAAGTTACCCGCTTAAATTCAGTTCAAAGTGTTGCTGAAGGGTTTGGCTCTCCTGTTGATACTACTTTAGGGCAAGCAATGGTTACGCTACTTGAAGCCGGCAGTTACTCTGTTGAAGCCTTTGCCAAAGTCAATGGTTCTGAAACAGAGTTTGGCACAACAATCATTACTGTTGAAGGCGGCGACTCTATTGTTATTGGCGAAGGGAATAAACCTGTCATTAAAATTAGCAGTTTGGCTGATGGTGATACAACTTGTGCCGAGCAAGTTCAAATTGTAGGTACAGCAACTGCTACGCAAGGTATTGAATCAGTAGTTATTAACGGAGTTTCTATACCTTTTACTTCCTCTAATGATCTTGAAGATGCCAATGAAGTAAGCTTTGATCATTTGTTTATGCTTGAAAAAGAACAGATAAATAATATTGAAATAATCGTACATGATACTGTAAATTCAGATGGAACAAGTTTAATACTTAAAGTGACACAGGAAAATTGCTCACCTGAACCTGAGATTAAAGAAGTTTCAATAGACATAAAACCGGGAACCTGCAAAAACCCTGTTAATGTCAAAAGCAAAGGCGTACTTCCTGTGACTATTTTTGGCAGTGAGAGCCTGGACGTTTCTAATATCAATATTAGTAATATAAGTTTGTCTGGAGTTATGCCAATTCGTGGTGTTTTAAAAGATATTGGACAGCCTTGGCAAGGTCAAGTTACGGAAGGTGATAAAGGCGTCTGCGAGGATAGAGAACCTGACGGTTTTAGAGATCTGTCATTGAAATTTAAAACTCAAGAAATTATCAACGCCCTTAAAGATTCAGGTATAGCAATATCAGATGGAGCAATCTTACAGCTTACAGTTGAAGGGCAAATAGGATCGTTAACTGAAATTAAGTTTTTTATAGGGCAAGACACAATTAATATAATTAAAAAGTAGCTAAACTTAAAGCAGTAGAATACCGATTTATTCTGCTGCTTTGTTCAGCCTATTTGCCACGAAAAATGAAATTCTAATCACCGACTTTAATGCTAGGATGGGTGTCTGAATCCCCTCTCGTCAACACGACCCATTTAAAATAAGTAAAAACTAAGTGGCAGTTTTTACTTACTAAAAGGCTCTAAAACGGCATTTTCATCCCTGGAGGTAATTGCATGCCACCAGTTAAAGCGCCCATTTTATCTTTATTTTGCTCTTCTACACGACGTACAGCATCATTTACTGCTGCTGCGAGTAGATCTTCAATCATATCCTTATCATCACCCATCAAGCTTTCATCAAGCTCAACACGACGTACACTATGACTACCAGTCATAGTCACTTTAACCATGCCTGCGCCAGATTCACCAACAACTTCCATATTGGCTAATTCTTCTTGAGCCTTTTGCATTTTTGCTTGCATCTGTTGGGCTTGCTTCATTAAATTACCCATACCACCTTTCATCATTATATCTCCCCGATAAATTTTCTTTTCTAAAATAAATGTTCAAAATAAGTTTGTTACTTAATAATACCCAAGCCACTTCAAGATGTGAGTTTCAGGACGTCAGAGCGAATCATGATCAAGGCACATCTTTTTATTAATGGTTGTTCCCTTAAAAACAGATGCAACGATGGACATGTTTTGCTCTGTCGTCCCCAAAGGGCTGGTTTAGAAACGCTTTATACTGCGTTATTAATTTTGACAAGGGAATAACCATTCTCTTCAATCAATGCCTTGCCTATAGACGTTTCTAACTCCAGCTGAATCCTGCATCTTGAAGTGGTTTGGGTATAGTATATCAAGATGACACGCAAGCAACATTATAAAAATTAAATTTACAAATATGCGGTATTTACACTGCAGAAATGCTTTCAACATCCAAGGTTGCTTGAAATGTTTGTACTAACCCCTGAACTACATCATCTTTTTCTAATAATTCTTTTGCATAGTCATATCGCTTATCATTTATATGCGATTGAATTTTATAAGGATCTGCTTCTGTTTCTTCAACTATATTTATAGTCACGATAATATCGCGTGATAAATATTGACTAATATTTTGCTGTAATTGCTGTTGCGCTACCTCGGTATATAAGTGTTTGGTCGCTTGATCTAAACGTAAAATCAAGTTGTCTTCTGTAGAATTTTCATCGATTGTGGCATGAATTGCCAATTGCCTTAAACGTGCAATAAGCTCCATTGAGTCAATCATATGTGCCCATTGATCAACTTGATTCGCTTTACGAATAGTTGCGGGGTCAATATTTTCAGCTTGATAAGGTTGTTCAGGCTTAGGAAGCTCAACCTTTTCACTTTCAGCTTCTACTGGTTTGTTTTCTATAGATTTTTCTTTATTTCCATTAGGCTGACGCGCGATGGCGTCACAAGGCTTTTTTGCTTGATTGTCCAATTGTTTTTTTCGACTACGGAGCATATTTCTTGTTGCAAGCACTGTGCTTACAGGGCTATCAAATGATGGGGCATCTTCTAGTTTTTCTTGAATCTCTGTTAGTTCTTTTTGAGGTGGTTGTAACCCCTCTGCCATATTTTGAGACTGCTCATTAACCGTTTCTTGAACATGGTTTTGAGGAGGAGCTATTTCAACTTCCTGCAAAACAGCTGCTTGCTGTTCAATAACTTGCATTTCTTGTGCTAATGCTTGTTCTTGTATTAAATGCTCTTTTGGCTGATCACTGTTTGTTGATTGCTGCTGATTATCTCGCAGCTCTTCAACTTGCTTAGGCAAATTAATATTTTCTTCTTGAAAGCTCTCTTCAATTATTTCTTGAGGAAGATAACGCTCATCTACTTCTTGCAATTGTTCTTTTATCATTGGTTTGAAAGCAAATAAGCGTAACAATGTCATATCAAAAGCCGCTTGCTCGTCTGATGCATAAGGTAAGTCCTTACGACCATTGACACAAATTTGATAATAAAGCTGCACATCTTCGGCTGACATCGCCTGACTAAATTTTTTCAATAACTGAACATGCTCTGCTGGCAAATCAAAATGTTGGTCAACAATTTGTAATATTGCAATTTGATGAAATAGTTGTATCAGCTCTGCAAACAAACGGCTATAGCTAGGTGCACAACTAGCAATTTCTTGTGTTAACGCCATTAAACTTATACCGTCTTGCTTTAATAGCGCAATAACGATTTTATAAACCCAGTTTTGATCTATACCACCTAGCATTTGCTGAATATTCGGTAGGGTAATATTGCCCTGCCCTTGCGCTATAGCTTGATCAGTTAAGCTCAAAGCGTCTCGCAAACTACCACGAGCGGCTTTAGCAAGTAACGTTAAGGTGCCGTCAGCATGCGTTACTTGCTCGTTCGATAAAATTTCGGCCAGTTTGGTTTCAATTTGACTAACAGTCAGTGCTTTTAAATGAAATTGCAAACAACGAGATAAAACTGTAACAGGCAATTTTTGTGGATCGGTAGTTGCTAAAATAAATTTAACATGCTCTGGTGGTTCTTCGAGTGTTTTTAATAAGGCATTAAAGCTGTGACGTGAAAGCATATGCACTTCATCAATAAGGTAAACTTTATAACGGCCACGAGTTGGCGCATATTGCACGTTATCGAGAATTTCCCGAGTGTCGTCTACTTTAGTTTTTGAAGCGGCATCTATTTCAAGTAAGTCAACAAACCGACCTTGGTCTATTTCCAAACAGGTATCACATTGCCCACACGGGGTGGCTGTAATACCTGTTTCACAATTGAGACTTTTAGCAAAAATTCTGGCTATTGTCGTTTTACCAACACCACGCGTGCCAGTAAACAGATAAGCATGGTGCAAACGTTGTTGCGCTAGAGCGTTGACAAGTACTGTCACAACATGTTCTTGCCCCATTAGCTCTTCAAAGCATTTTGGACGCCACTTCCTTGCTAAAACTTGATAACTCATATTATTCATTTCTCACAATAACTTATTTCAACTCGCCACGGTTAACTCATACTATTCTATAACTTATTCACCATCATATTGAACAAGCGAGAAAGGTGTAATGCTCATTGCCTCTAATCGTTTTTCTCCACCTAAGTCAGGCAAAGAAATAACAAAACCAGCATCTTTGACCTGGGCACCAATACGACGAATTAACTTGGTCGTTGCTTCAATAGTGCCACCTGTAGCAAGTAAATCATCAATAATTAACACTTTATCTTGTGCTACTAGCGCATCACGATGGATTTCTAGAATATCTTCACCATATTCAAGTTGATACGCTTGAGCATAAGTTTCTCTTGGCAATTTACCTGGTTTACGAACAGGAACGAAGCCAATACCTAACGCTAACGCTAAAGGCGCACCAAATAAAAAACCACGAGCCTCCGTACCAACGACTTTAGTAAAGCCTTGGTCTTTATACTTTTTAGATAATAAATCTATCGTTAAAGCAAAAGCATCGGAGTCTTCTAATAGACTGGTAACATCACGAAATAAAATCCCTTCTATGGGATAATCAGGGATTGCTTTTATAGCTGTTTGTAATTGTAATAACTGTTGTTCATTCATTGTTATTCTTATATCAATTCAAAAAATTTAATAGTGACAAAGAATAAAACAATTTTACAACTTTTTATAGTAGCGTGATGTTTTTAAAGTGCAATTTTTGACGGTACGTTGCTGATCAAACACTTTACTGTTGAAATAAATTCAGTTTCGTTTAAAGGCTTGTTAATTATGCCGTCAAACAAATTAAATTCAGGTAAATTTTCAACGCTGGTCTTACCTTGAGTAGTCATAAATAAAATAGGGGTTTGAGCACAAAACGGGGTTTGCTTGAGATTTTTACTAAGCGTAACACCATTCATCAATGGCATTAAGTGATCAATAATGTAAAGGTGAAATGGTGTTTGTTGTGCTTTCTCAAAACCATCTAAACCGTTAACAGCAGTACTAACAGTGCAACCAAGAGGGATTAATAAATCATTAATACTCTCTCTAACACTTCTTTTATCATCAATTACTAAAATATTCATATAAAACTTTTATAGATTAAAAACAATAAGTTAAAAAAACATGGTTTTTATTAACTTTTAACGGCACATATTTTAACCTAAATACTCACAAGAAAAAAGTTTCAATTAATTAATTTTAAACACAAACATAAGGACATAAAAATGAGCGTATCAACAAACCATAAGGTAAAATTAAATAACGAACCAAAAAATTCATAAACATATTCCACAACTAAAACAGCCCATTTTGGAATAGACATACTCGAATCGCGACCTAATTGGTTATTTTAAGGGGGGGGGAAGTAGTAATACTTAATAAAACACCTTTGATTAAAACTTATAATCTAACATGCCATAAATAGCGCGTCCTTCCATAGGAAGGTCATCAGCGATACGCCCATCGGTGCCTTCATAATAGTGTTCATCAAATAGATTTTTAATCGACAACCTAACATTCAAGTTATTGTTTACATTATAAATGGCAGTAAAGTTAACTAATGTAATATCATCCATTTCATCACGAGCATCACCTGCGGCTCGTTTTCGAGCCATAACATGATTGAGTTGCGTGGTAACTTTAAGGTTTTCAGAAAGCTTTACCCGTAAATCGGTATAAAATTGCTTTGTCGGTATATCCTCAATTTTAGCCCCCGAACTAGCATCTTCAATATTTTGATAAGAAAAACTACTATCCCAAGAAATATCACTAGTTAACTGCCAATTAAACTCGGTTTCCACTCCTTTACCATTTTGATCTCTTGCATTTTGATAGGTTTTAGTTGTTGCTGGCGCCTCGTCCGCAACAGTAACAATTAAATCTTTGGCTTTATAATCAAACAAATTAACAACTAACTTAATTTCGGGTGTTATACGGTAATCAATCACAAATTCATAGGTATCAATTTCTTCAGGTTTAATATTTGGGTTGCCAAGTGTACTCGGATTATTGATTGCTGATAGTTCAGCAAAACTAGGTGCTCTAAACGCTGAGCCATACATTAATTTAGTCGTGAGGTTATGGCTAGTTTGCCAAACTACAGCAATTCTCGGATTTATAGTATCACCAAAGTCTGAATAATCATCATAGCGCAATCCAACTGTTAGCGTTAAGTCATTAGCAAGTTGCCAATCATCTTGTAAAGATAAATACCTTACGGTTCGTCTTTGGGTTGGAATATATATATTTTCAGTGCCCGTAACATCAATTAGCTCTCCATTTACCACATTAGAAAAATTACTACCATCAAGAACTCCTGGACCGAAATTTTTAGATTCTTTTGCTGATAATTTGCTTTCAATCCAACCTATAGCAAACCGAAATGTATGATCTTCAATGCCAGTAAATGTGCTAATAAAGTTTGCACGCGTTTCATCTAAAGAGGGAATGGGGTTACCGATGGCACCATCAGTAAAAGAGACTAAACCACCACCTTCAACATCAGGTAAATTAGGGGTGAAAAAATTGCCATCATCACCTATTGGTAATATTGCTCCAGCAGGAAATAAGACTAAAAAACTGTCAGCTTCTATAGTGTAATAAGAAACATTAGTATCAAAGTTCCAGTTGTGCCCATAACCTTTTTTATATGAAAGTTTAGTCAAATAACTATCGGCGTTTTCTACACCGACATGGTCTAAGGTTTGAACTGCGCCAACACTACTACCGCCATTATCTACCCCCCAGTACCAGCTATCTAATGACCAATTTCCCATCTTAGCGTCAAAATGAATATCAGTAATATCAAGCTGACTAGATAAATAGCTAGGAGCTAGTGAAGCTGATGTTCTAAACAAAGCATCAAAAGTTGTTTGTAAGTCAGAAGTAACAATACGATTTTTATCACCATCTGTTTTATATTTTGACAATGACAACCCTACTTTAAAGTTATCTTCTACCCAATGGATATTTGCCCATAACTCTGATGTTGAAAAACTTCCTATGGTGGCACCTGCACTAGCAGAAGACTCTCCATCAGGTTTTTTGGTAATAATATTAATTACACCACTAAAAGCATCAGCACCATAAACAGCAGAGCCTGGTCCACGAATAATTTCGATACGCTCAACATTATGCAATGAGTACCTAAAGTTATAAGTTAGTCCTGCACTCGTAGGGTGTTTAAACTCAGTGCCATTCATCAAAACTAAAAGTTGCGGGTTAAAGCCAGTTTTTATACCTCGAATTGAGAATATCGGTGTAGTACGTCCCTGATGAGAAGGCATTACATGTAAGCCTGGCACTTTTTCAAGTACTTCACTTAAATAAATTGCTCCCATATCATTAATATCTTTTTCTGTAATGACTGACGCAACAGATGGCAATAAATGAAACTGTTTTTTCGTACCAGTGGCAATTTCAATTATTTCTTCTCCACCATAAAAGTCATCGAAGTAATCATCTGCGGAATATTTATCTAACGAAGTGGCTTCTTCGGCAAAAGCTGTAGAAGTTAGTGCGAACAATACCGCTAGAGGAAGTGCTTTTGTTTCTATCATTATTGCTATCTTAATCCTCTAATTTTAAACAAATTTAAGTATAGTTCACCCTACGACTTTATGTCTAAAAATCTTTCCATTAATACAGTATCGAAATACTGCCAAGCTACCCTCCGCAAAACACTTTGATGTTTAAATGATTTTTTCCCCATAAAATCATATTTTGTCTGATCTTTGTTTTATACTAAGTTATAACTAGACATTAATAGCTTTAAAATTATGCCTAAAACATTAACTCATTTCTTTTTGATATATCTATTGATATTCCCCATAACACTAATGGCAAAACAAGTGTTAAGAATAGGTGTTGGAAACTTTCCTCCTTTTTTTATTGAAAAAGAAAATAAAGGCATTTTTATTGAAATCACCAATGAAATATTCAAGCAACTACCTGAATATTCGGTGCAATATATATTTATGAGCAACAGTAGGCTATTACATGAAATCAATTCAGGAAAAAGACTTGATGCTGCATGTAATATATTTTCTAACTCTGAGGTAAATGCATACTTATCAGAGCCTATATTTCGTTATAGAGACGTAGCCATTTCAAAAAAATCATCTCAACTTGTCGTTAATAAAATATCCGACTTACAAGGAAAGTCAATTGCAGCTTATCAAGGAGCAAAAGAGCTATTAGGTAGTGAATTTAAAAAAATGGCTAACAAAAACCCCAAGTATTCTGAATATCCTCATCCTAGAGATACAACTTACTTAATGCTATCTGATAGTAAAAATGTAAGGGTAGGTGACATCAACATATTCTGGCATGATTTAAATAACAAACATTATAAAGAAGATGCAAAAATTGATGTAAGCAATTTCAACATTCACTCTTTATGGCCAGATGTATATTCCCATATAGCCTTTAAAGAAAAGGCGTTAAAAGACTCTGTTAATAAAGTGATAACAGAGTTAAAACGCAACGGAAAGATTGATGAAATTTATGCCAAACATCGACTTGAATAGCTTTTTCAATAAATTACACCCAAAAACTAGCTAGTGATTTCACAAAGCATATTGATGGCTTGTTTACTTAAGAGCAAAAAATTTTTATTCTTTTACTAATGTTAAAAAATCATTATAAACTTTATCACGTATTGGGGCTCCATTAACGTACACATATTTAATACGCCATGTGTCATCGTCTTTTTTCAAAAGATAAGTATAGCCTTTATGAAATAACTGCCCGTCCTCTTGAACATCAGAATACTTCAGTCCAAATACAGTTTGTGCTTTAGCCATTTCCTGCTTAGTAAAAGGTAAAACAACTATATTTTTGTTAAATTTTTTGACAAAGTTTTTACTCGACTCAATGGTTGCGTTAGGGATTAAATTAACAAATAAAAGTGCTAAGTTTTTTTTGTCCTCTAGAGGTAAATAATCATTATAAACATCACTTAACGTTGCTAAAGCTACCGGACAGGCCGAATTACAACCAGGATAACCAAAAAATACTATAGCTATGTCTTCTTCAATATTGTTAAGTGTATGAATATCAACGACGCGATTCATCTTCACTGGCACAAGCGGGATCATTAATACGATTAAAACAGATATGACAATGAGAGAGATGCCAAAAGCCTTCTTTTTGTTATTCATAATATCGTAATTCATACAAAATTAAGCTTATAGATAACAACTTTCAGATTCACATGATATAGATTCACTGTACTCCCCTTTCACGTATATCTTTAAAATATTTCACAAAATCATTGAGTGCATCAGCTTTCATGTCAGGAGTCAGCTTATCAATATTTTCCATAGATGACGCTAACAACAATATCTTTCTTTTGCTAGCAAGAAGCACCTCAGACTCTTTTTTTAGAGGGCGTTCCCACGAAAGATATTCAGAACTTAGCTTCTCATAACGAGGTAATAATTTAATAATATGATCAAGTTCAAACTTAAGCTGCTCTGACTCAAACTTATCTTCAACCATCAAAAATTCGCAACGTTCTACAAAATCAACTAGCTTTGTTCTAAACCCATTTAACATTAAACATACTGGATCATTGGTCAGTATTTTAAACTCTGCTTGAATATTAACCAATACATTTGATGCTTTATCAATATCTTCAGCTTCCCCTAACAAGTTGTTAATACTATTCAATAAAGGCATCGAAATTAAAATAAAATCAAAAAACTCTGTATCATTAATACAAAGAAGTTCTGAAACCATGGAGAGTTCGGTATTTTTTATATCAGCTTGTTTTTGTAATTCATTAATTTCAGAATTATCACGTACACTAACTAATATCCTTTCCACATCATTATTCTCATCAACAATTGGCTGCCAAAAAAACTCTAAATCTTTATAATTGTCGCCCACTTTTTTTGTGCATTTATTTACCATAAAGGGCTTCTGTTTCTTAAACTCCAAAACTGACTTCCCGAAACTATTATTTATTGCTTGCTCAATTTCCTGTTGATTTTTCTTACTTATATTTGAATCGACAAACAATAACGATACTGCATTTTTTCCTGCAATATCTTCTGCATTTAATATCTGTACTGAAGATTTTGAATATTCAACGTCTATCGTTTTATCTTTACATATAGCCAACACAGCTTCTGAGATGTTTGAAAATATCACGCTTATTGCAGCGTTTTTTTGAGTTAAGAGTGATTTTCGCTTTTTAACCAACAAATCAAGCTTTTTATTAAACCTTGTTATCTCCAAAATTGATTTTTCACTGCTCATAAACTCGATCATACTATTGTAAGTAACCAAGCATAATAAAACGGCCATCAGTAATGCCCAATACAAATGCGTAGCAAAGGCATCCCATCGACCCCAATTAAAAGCTAATATTGGCATCCCCATAATTTCAACACCAATAGATTCACAATAAGTTGCAGTAAAATGATGAACAATAACAAGTGCTATACTTGCAACCGCAGCAAAACCATCACGATAGACCAACAAAAAACCAAGACTCATAAAGTATATTAAATGAGAGGTCGGAGAGCCTAACTCCTGTTGAATATACAAAACTTCTACGATACAGCTGATGCAACCGATCAGTATACGATTAATATATGTTCCCTTAAAATATACATATCCTAAGACGCCTATCAGCAATGCTAATCCACCTCCTAAGTATCCTAAGAGATAATAACCATTGCTTGCCCCTCCTAAAGTTGCAAGTATTAGCCAATATATAAATACCAGATAAAGCATAATCCGATCGGCTTTAATAAATCCAACCAAGAGTTTGCGATCAATATCTGCATTATCATTATTGTTCAGATAAAAAAAGTCAGCTTTAACTTGTTCATTATTGAGTTTCATTGCTCAGCCCATTCATCACTAAGCGAGGAAATATATGCTTTTGCTTTCATTAAAGAATCTGTTATTTCTTCTTCTGTACTATGTTCAATAGAGGGGTGTTCAATAGCTGGGAGTTCAACAACTGAGGGGTCACTAACAGAGAATTGACTCAACAAGTAGTCGACAGATCTTTTATCAATAAAAAATTCATCTTTTGTCTGCTTAATATTTTTTCTTTCAAGTTTTAAATTGAATGTATTGTATTCTTTAATTATCCCTTGCAATAATAAATTCTGACGCGAAAAATTTTGAATATGTCCTATTAAGTTATCATCCTTTTTAAAGTTATCAATGCAAGTTTCTAGTTCCTGAAGCTCTCTTGTAAAATAGATAAGCCCATATTCCAATGCGTTTTCCTTGATTTTATACAAAGTTCGTAAGTTTTCTTCTAATACTTCGGTTTGGTGATTGCTATCAACTCCATTCATTTGTTTTAACGCTAGATATGAATAATTCATAAATTCACTAAGCACTTGTTGATCGACCATCAGTACTTCGCCAATCAATTGCAATTTCCGAGTGTTGTTTTCATTATCCGTATTCAAATGCCTTATTAAAGAACGATCATCAATGCAGACTAGAATTTGTTTCATAAAGCCATTGTCATTACAAATAGGAGTCCATTGAATTTGCAAATGCTTCTCGCCTTGCTTGGTATTTATTGAATACTGATTAACGAGTAAATGTTTGCTCTTTTCAAATTGAATTAATGGCTTGTTTAACGAGCTTTCCAGTACAAATTTCACATTCGAAATATTATTTGATGTTAAGTTAGAATTATTGAACAAAACATCTAAAGCAGGCTTATCTGCTAAGTTGTCTTCGTCTAAGATTTCTTCTAAAAAAAGAGAATATTCTTTCTTAATACATATATCTTGATCTATGATTAATATGCCCTCTGATAAACTATCAAGCATGGCTTTAAGACTTTCAGTTTTTTGATTTATTTGTTCCGTTCTATAGGCAACATCTTCTTTCAATCTTTGCTTTTTATCGAATAAGTTTGACTGCAACAATTGTGATTTTTTAAAGTCGATGATGTGATTACGAATAATCATTGCAAAAACACAACTTGAAGTAAGAAAAGCAAAGACATAGAAACGGAGTGAGCCCCAAACTTCCCAAGAAAATAGTTGAACATCCATCCCCAATAAAGTCACAGAACGACTCTGTAAGTAGCTAAATGAAAGATAATAAAATACGGTAAGGCAAATAAAAATGAGCAAAGGCCTAACATCTTTATATCGCGTCAAAATGTACATTGAAGCATAAAATGAAAAATGTGGTTCAACGTACCCAGGTTGTTGATGTATAAACAAAGCACTGAACAAACATAAGCATAGGCAGAGAATAAACCGTCTGGGCAAACCCGAAACAAACCTATAGCCAACCCATGCCAATGCATTGATTATAGCTCCCCCTATAATTCCTAAGGCATAAGTATCAAAATAGAGTGTAAGTCCAATACTCGTTAGCCAATAACACACCATGATCTTTAAAACAAATCTATCGTTTTTATCTGATACTTGCGATAGATTTGATTTCATCAATGGTGATAAATCATTTTTATTAAAATAAAAAAAATCATTGAGTAAAGAATGAAGTTTGGACATACGAATTAATTTTCAACACCACTTTAATTATGTTTATTCGGGTATAATATCAGCAAGGAAAAGGTAACGGTATATTTATAGATATTTTCCTAAAAATAAAAAAGGGTAACAACATCATCATGCTATTACCCTTTCTAAACAATATGCAAAACAACCAAGTTAGTGATTTTCAGAAACCATATTCACTGTATATTTAGGTATTTCTACAACTAGGTCTTCATCTGTAAGAATCGCTTGGCAACTTAAGCGTGAGTCTGGCTCTAGGCCCCAAGCTTTATCTAATAAATCATCTTCTAACTCATCACTTTCAGCCAATGAATCAAAACCTTCACGAATAATTACGTGGCAAGTTGTACAAGCACACACCTTTTCACAGGCATGCTCAAGTCCAATATCATTTTTCAAAATGGTATTTAATACAGTCTCGCCTTTTTCACCATCTAAAACAGCGCCGTCAGGACATAATTCTTCATGAGGTAATACAATAATTTTTGGCATCTTTATAATCTCTATTTAGCTTTTTCGTCAGGTTAAAGCCTAACTTACTCGTTATTTAATGTCTGTAGCGCTAAAGCTTCTCAACAGATTGACCACTTAACGCTTTATTAATTGAGCTATCCATACGTCTTTCGGCAAAAATAGCTGTCGATTGATCTAGTTTTTCTATCGCTGACTCAATCGCGTCAGCATCTTCACCTTGACTGATATCTGCCACAAATTTAATTACTTGTTCAATGGCACTTACTTCATCTACGTTAAGTAGGTGACTATCTAAAATGATAGCAGCTTGAATTGATTCAATAACACGTGCGGCTTCAACTTGCTGTTCTTTAAGCATTCGCGCATCTATATCAGCTTTAGCATTGCTCATGGAATCTTTTAACATTTGCGTTATTTTACTGTCATCTAAGCCAAATGAAGGTTTTACTTCAATACTTGATTCAACGCCCGAAGATTTTTCCATCGCACTAACTGATAATAATCCGTCAGCATCAACTTTAAACGTCACTCGAATGTGCGCAGCTCCTGCAGTCATTGCTGGAATACCGCGTAACTCGAAGCGCGCTAGTGAGCGACAATCATCAACAAGCTCACGCTCGCCTTGTAATACATGCACAGCCATTGCCGTTTGACCATCTTTAAAGGTGGTAAACTCTTGTGCTTTCGCTACCGGTATTGTGGTGTTTCGCGGAATAACCTTTTCAACTAACCCTCCCATCGTTTCTAAACCTAGAGACAGAGGGATAACATCAAGCAATAATATATCGCTATCGGGTTTATTGCCTGCAAGAATGTCTGCTTGAATTGCTGCACCTATCGCAACAACCTTATCTGGGTCGATAGACGTTAACGGCTTTTTATTAAAGTATTTTTCAACTTCTGCGCGAACTAACGGTACACGAGTAGAGCCGCCAACCATCACAACTTCAATTACTTCATCAGTACTAATTTGTGCATCTTTTAAGCTTCGGCGACAGGCTCTTAACGTTTTTTTCACTAAGGCAGAAATTAAGCTTTCAAATATTTCTTTCGTTAAAATTGATGACCACTTATTATCATTTTCTAAAGTTAACGAAACATCTACACTTTCTTGCGTTGTTAATTTCTCTTTTGCAGAGCAGGCCTGCTGCATTAGCTGGCGCTCAAGTGACGGAGACAACGGGCGAGTTAAACCAGCTTGTTCAACTAAATAATCAACTACAACGACATCAAAATCATCTCCACCTAAAGCTGAATCTCCACCAGTAGCAAGTACTTCAAAAACACCTTTATTGAGGCGTAATACTGAAATATCAAACGTGCCACCACCTAGATCGTAAATGGCAATAACGCCCTCTTTTCCAGAGTCAAGACCATAAGCAACAGCAGCTGCAGTTGGTTCATTAAGAAGACGTAAAACATTAACACCAGCTAATTTGGCTGCATCTTTAGTACTTTGACGCTGCGCATCATCAAAATGTGCAGGAACAGTGACTACTACACCTGTAAGCTCACCACCTAATGCTTGTTCAGCTCGTTGGCTTAAATGTTTTAAGATTTCAGCCGACACTTGTACTGGGTTGATTTTTCCCTGTCGAGTAATGATTTCAGGGTGATTTTCATCACCACAAAATTGATATGGAAGTGATGGATACTTGCTTTGAATGTCAGATAATGACCTACCAATCAAACGCTTAGCTGAAACAATGGTATTTTCTGCATCGCTAACACTGAATGCTTTAGCCTCTTCACCAACGAGAATGCCGTCACTTTGTAAAGAGCCACTAGAAGGGGCTTGATAGCTAACGATGGAAGGTAATATATCACTTCCATGATGACCAGCTAAGGTATTAGCTTCACCACTTTTCACACTAGCAATAAGTGAATTTGTTGTTCCTAAATCAATACCTGCAGCTAATCTATGTTCGTGAGGTACTGTGCTTTGACCGGGTTCTGCTATTTGTAAAAGTGCCATAATTCTTTGTGTTCTTGGTTAGATTGTCAGGCTAAAGCCTCACTTGCTTAGTAGAAGTTTTTAGTCGTTAAATAAACTGTCTTCAAGACGTTCGACTTCAATATTGAGTTTTTGATAAAATTTTAACTTGCGTAAATTATCGCATGCAAGTGCATTTGCTGCTGCATTATTTTCATTTATTTGTGCTTGCAGCAAACTAAAGTGTTGTTGATATTCTTGAGCAAGCTCTTGTTGAGCATCTTCTAAAGCGGCATCAATATCATCAGAATACTTCACCTCGCCCAACATTTCCCTTAGTTCCATTTGCCTCATTAAAAAGCCAGTATCACCAAAAGTATGCTGTTCATTAGGTAAATCGACACCACGTAAAGTGAGTATATATTCTGCACGTTTTAATGGTTGCTTCAACGTTTGGTAAGCATCATTAATTTCTGCCGACTTTTGCACTGCCAATAATTGATCTTGACTTGAAGCATGAGCAAACTTATCGGGATGTACCGCTTTTTGTAGCGTTTGATAAGTTTGTGATAATTGATTTAAATCGACATCGAAGACAACTTCAATGCCGAATAATTGAAAGTAATTCACTTTTGTACCTAAAGCATTATTGCTCAAAATGTCTAAATTAATGCACTAGAAACAGCTCGCAGATATTTGATTCAGATTCAAGGCGAAAGCACGGAGTTGACTTTAGTCAATGAGTACTTTCAACGATGAAGGTGGATTAAATAACAAAGAGCAACCTCTCTATACGTTAAAGCTCTCTCCACAGCCGCACTCACCTTTGGCGTTGGGGTTAGTGAACTTAAAACCTTCATTCAGGCCTTCTTTAATAAAATCTAACTCGATACCGTCAAGATAAACTAAACTTTTTGTGTCAATAATGATTTTGACATTTTCAATATCAAAAACATTATCGTCTTCATTTAAATCATCAACAAACTCAAGTACATAAGCCAAACCTGAACAGCCTGTCGTTTTAATACCTAAACGTAAACCAAGGCCTTTACCTCGGTTTGTCATAAAAGATAGAACTCGTTCTGTTGCCGCTGGCGTCATGGTAACTGACATACTACTTTTCCTGTTTAACGTCCGGTTATGAACTTATTAACCGTTTTTACTTTTATAATCTTCAATTGCTGCTTTAATCGCATCTTCAGCTAAAATCGAGCAATGTATTTTTACTGGTGGTAAAGCTAGCTCTTCAGCAATGGCGGTGTTTTTAATTTCGCCAGCTTCATCAATTGACTTGCCTTTAACCCATTCCGTTACTAATGAACTTGAAGCAATAGCAGAGCCACAGCCATAAGTTTTAAATTTAGCATCTTCAATAATGCCATCTTCAGAAATTTTAAGTTGTAACTTCATTACATCGCCACACGCAGGCGCACCAACCATGCCAGTGGCAACAGATGGATCATTCTTATCCATAGAGCCAACGTTACGTGGGTTTTCATAATGATCGATTACTTTTTCGCTATAAGCCATAATATTTTCTCCTAGTGGCAGTCAAATTCATTTTTATTAATAATTAAACTAAGTAAAAAGAATTAATGACCTGCCCATTCAATTGAATCTAAATCAATACCGTCTTTAAACATTTCCCAAAGCGGTGACATATCACGTAAGTGACCAATAGATCTTTTTATTAGGTCAATGGCATAATCAATTTCTTCAGTCGTTGTAAAACGGCCAAAACTAAAACGGATAGAGCTATGCGCCATTTCATCATTTAAACCTAATGCACGTAAGACATAAGAAGGCTCAAGGCTTGCTGAAGTACAAGCACTGCCAGATGAGACGGCTAAATCTTTCAGCGCCATAATTAATGATTCGCCTTCAACAAAGTTGAAGCTAACATTTAAGTTTCCTGGATAACGCTTATCAGCATCGCCATTAATAAAAACTTGCTCCATTTCATTTAAACCAGCCCATAAACGATCTCGCATGGCTGTTACATGTTCAAAATCTTCTGTCATTTCTTCTTTGGCCAAACGACAAGCCTCTCCCAAACCAACAATTTGGTGGGTTGCTAATGTGCCAGATCGCATTCCACGCTCATGACCGCCACCGTGCATTTGCGCTTCAAGACGAATGCGTGGTTTACGTCGTACATACAAAGCACCAATGCCTTTAGGTCCATACATTTTATGAGCTGAAATAGATAACAAATCAACTTTTAGGTGCTGCAAATCAATCTTGATTTTTCCAGCGCTTTGCGCTGCATCAACATGAAAAATAATCTTACGAGAACGACACATCTCGCCAATTTCGCCAATATCTTGAATCACGCCAATTTCATTATTTACATGCATGATACTTACTAAAATTGTATCTTCACGCATTGCCGCTTCAAGCTTATTCAGATCAATTAAGCCATTATCTTCAGGATCTAGGTACGTTACTTCAAAGCCTTTACGTTCTAATTCACGGCAAGTATCTAATACGGCTTTGTGCTCTGTTTTACAGGTGATTATGTGCTTGCCTTTTTTATTATAAAAATTAGCAGCTCCTTTAATAGCAAGGTTGTCTGATTCTGTGGCACCTGAAGTGATAACAATTTCGCGCGGGTCTGCATTAATTAATTCGGCTATTTGGTTACGAGCAATATCTACCGCTTCTTCAGCTTGCCAACCAAACTTGTGTGAACGTGACGCGGGATTACCGAAATGACCATCATTGGTCATGTATTGCATCATTTTTTCAGCGACACGTTTGTCAACAGGGGTCGTCGCTGAATAATCAAAATAAATAGGAAGCTTCATTTGCTCTCTTTCTCCACTTGTACGAATTATATAAAATAATTTTAAAAATTAATAAATTACAAATTAATTGGGATAATAGTTTCTAACGATGATTCTTTGATTACACTTTCATGAATATCGTTTTGTCGCTTAGAAACTGTTTGCACATCATTTTTAGCTACTAATTCAGCTAGGGTAATATTTTGCAAAAACTCTTCAATTCGATTACTTAAACCTTCCCATAAGGAATGTGTTAGGCACTGTTCACCACCTTGACAATTACCCTTACCTTGGCACTTAGTTGCATCGACACTTTCATTAACAGCGCAAATGATATCGGCAACGGCTATTTGTGCTGAACATTTACCTAAACGGTAACCACCGCCGGGACCACGAATACTAATCACTAAGCCATGTTTTCGTAACTTTGAAAACAACTGTTCCAAATATGATAAAGAAATGGCTTGTCGCGCTGAAATATCGGCTAATGATACAGGCCCATATGCAGCATGAATAGTAACATCAAGCATTGCTGTAACGGCATAACGGCCTTTAGAAGTTAGTTTCATAATTTGCCCATTTAATCCATTCTAGTGACATACATAATCAACGGCTTGTATCTACATAAAATATCACTACGACAATTAATTTCGCGCAATTTTACATAACCCTACAAAATAGTCAAATATATACCTGAGTAATATAGTCAAGTATTTTACACTAAGATAATAAAATGGAAAAGCAATAGTTGAGTATTTTAATCAACTATTGCCTTTTAAACGAAATGAATTTGACTCTGATCAATGAGTCAGTACTTAAATTTCTGGGTCAAATCCCTCGACTTTACTTTCACGACGCTTAGCTGCGGCTTTCTCATCTTCCACAAATTCGCCAACTTTAAGCTCGGGTAAATCTTTAGGGCAAATATTACCACCTAAATGATTAACTTCTTTGCAAATAGTTGATACTCGATTATCCATCAAATGCATATGATCTAACAACCGACCGATTGCTTTAGCTACTGGATCAGGGCTATCTGAAGAAACAGCATAAGCATCAAAGCCAAACTTTTTAGCCGCAGTGTCACGAGACTCTTTACCTAAACTTTCATTTAGTTTTTCGCTTAATTCACTATCTAATAAAGAATTACCATTACTGTTAACTATACGTGCAGGAATACCCACAGCTGTTGCGTTTTCAGGTAAATCTTTTACAACAACAGAGTTTGAACCAACTTTACCGCCTTTGCCAATAGTAATAGGACCAAGTACTTGTGCTCCCGCACCAATAACAACATTATCCTCTAAAGTTGGATGGCGTTTACCTGCATTCCAGCTAGTACCACCTAGAGTAACACCATGATATAAGGTAACGTCATTGCCTATTTCTGCCGTTTCGCCAATAACAACGCCCATACCATGATCAATAAAAAATCGTCGACCTAACTTCGCACCAGGATGAATTTCAATTCCCGTTAACCAGCGTGAAAAAGTGGAAAAAGTTCTAGCAATTAACTTCCAGTTTGCACGCCACAATCTATGGCTTAAACGGTGCATCCAAATAGCATGTAACCCTGGGTAGTTAAGCAATACTTCAAAAGTAGTGCGTGCTGCGGGGTCTCTATCAAAAACACTATTAATGTCTTCTTTCATGCGGGTAAACATATTCTTTCCTTTATTATCTCTTTACGTTTTTATCTAAAACTCTATCTACAGAGGCTCTTTCTATCGATGCAAGGATGCCACGCATCATTTTAATTTCTTTAACATCAGGGCGAGCACGATTAAATAAACGCCTTAACTTTGTCATAACCAAACCAGGATGGCTTTGGGTAATAAAGCCGGTTCCCTTTAACGCATTTTCAAAATGCTGGTAAAAACGCTCTGTTTCTTCTGTTACCGGATAAAGCTCATCATCTTCACTTTTAGCTTTAAAGGTTTTTGTCCCAATGTCTCTTTTTCCAATATAAGCACCATTACCAGTACTATGTTCTTGTTGCTTATCATCTATAGATAATAAGTAGCTAGTACGCACTTCATAACTCAGAGTTTGCACTGCCATCGCTAAATTCAATGAACTATATTCTGGATTAGCTGGAATTTGCACATGAAAATGACACAACTGTAATTCATCATTCGTCAAACCACTGCTTTCTCGACCAAAAACTAAAGCAACAGGATACTCACTCGCCTCTATTATCATTTTCTCACCACAACCTCGTGGTTCAAGCATAGGCCAAGGCAAAGTTCGAGAACGCGCACTAGTTCCGACCACTAAACCACAATCTTCAATGGCTTCACTTAAGGTACTCACTACCTTTGCATTAGCCAATACATCGGTTGCACCCGCAGCTAAGGCTTGTGCTTGACCATTAGGCATTTCAATGGGGTCAACTAACACTAATTGACTTAAACCCATCGTCTTCATTGCTCTTGCAGCACTACCAATATTGCGACAATCTGAGGTATTAACTAATACAATCCGAACTTGATCTAATAAATTACTTTTCTTTGAATCTGGCATTTTACTTTATACTCATATTTAGCTTTACAATTGGCTTTATCTTTTGATTCTTTTGTTGATCAATAAAGCCCGTCTCTATGCCATTAATTCTAACATAGAAGAATACTGCTGTGCCTCATAAAAAGCACGTTATATTGATAAACCAAGTTCGCTTAACTTAGTTTATTTTTCTATATAAAACTTGAATAGCTCATTTGTTGTACTATTTTATTTAATATCACTATCGCTAAAAACATTAAAACTTGCTATACTCCGCGCGCTTGAATTCGACAAGATGAAAATTTCGTCTATATTATTCATAGTTACTCGTTCTTTTAAAAGTCATTTACAAATAGGTACATTATTATGCATCCCATGCTAAATATTGCCGTGCGCGCTGCGCGCAATGCAGGAAAAGTTATTATTCGCTCTTTTGAGCAACTTGATAAAGTTGAAGTTGAATCTAAAGGTTCTAACGACTTCGTAACCAGTGTTGATACTGCAGCTGAAGAAGCAATTATTGAAACTATTCGTAAATCATACCCTGAGCACACTATTATTGGTGAAGAGTCTGGTGTGTTAACTGGCTCAGATGATGATTGTCAATGGATTATTGATCCACTTGATGGCACAACAAACTTCATCAAAGGCATTCCTCATTTTGCTGTATCTATTGCTATTAAAGTTAAAGGCAAGCTTGATCAAGCTGTAGTGTTTGATCCTATCCGTGGTGAATTATTCACTGCTAGCCGTGGTAAAGGTGCACAATTGAATAGCATGCGTATTCGCGTAAAAGCACACAAAGAGTTGTCTGCAACGATTTTAGCTACGGGTTTTCCTTTTAAGCATAAACAACATACCAATGCTTACATGGCTATGTTTACTTCCTTATTTCAAAAAACATCAGATATGCGCCGCGCTGGCTCTGCTGCACTTGACCTAGCTTATGTTGCTTCTGGCCGTGTTGATGGTTTTTTCGAGATTGGTTTAAAACCTTGGGATACTGCAGCAGGTGAGCTACTAGTTATTGAAGCAGGTGGTTTAGTTACAGATTTTATTGGTGGTCATAACCATTCAAAATCAGGCAATATTGTTGCCAGTAGTACTCGTTTGCAAAAAGAAATTTTAAAAGATATTCGCCCACATTTAGGTGAAGCTTTAAGTAAATAACCCTATAAGCACATAATTTCATAAGAAACGAATAAGTTATATTATTTAAAAAGCGCCTTTTGGCGCTTTTTTTGCTTTACTATAATTATAAACACCAATTTTTAAGTTTAATCTGAGTAATAATGAATTCTTATTTACAATATAGACCACCCCAACATAAACAACACTTTAAAACGGGCGAGGTTGCCTTAGTTGGTGCCGGTCCTGGTGATCCAGATTTATTGACCTTACAAGCTTTTCGCTTCATTCAGCAAGCTGATGTTGTTGTTTATGATCGACTTGTAAGCGAAGAAATTATGGCTTTGCTACCTAGCGACTGTGAAAGAGTTTATGTGGGTAAAAAGCAAGCTGAACACCGTGTACCGCAAGATGGAATAAACCAGCTATTAGTTGATCATGCCAAGCTAAATAAAAAAGTTTTACGATTAAAAGGGGGCGACCCTTTTGTTTTTGGTCGTGGCGGTGAGGAAGCTCAATTTTTATTAGAAAATGGAATAGCTTGTCATATTATTCCCGGAATGACTGCCGCATCAGCTTGTACTAGCTATGCGGGCATTCCCTTAACTCACCGAAAAGTTGCCCGAAGTTGCACCTTTATTACCGGAAACGTGCAAGATAATGGTGCACTTGACCTGCCCTGGCAAACGCTAAATGATGCAGAACAAACAGTAGTGTTTTATATGGGTATAAAAAGTTTACCCACTATAACCAAACAATTGATTGATGCTGGAAGAAGTTATAACACTCCTGCGGCACTAATTCGCAAAGGCACTCATAAGGATCAACAAGTGATAAAAGGAAGCCTAGAAACATTAGCAAGTCTAGTAAAGTTACATAATATTAAACCACCTAGTTTAATTATTATTGGTAATGTAGTTGATACTTTTGCTGATTCACAGTTGAAGAACTTAGGGTATTTAACGCCAATTAACAATGATGCTAATTAATTTAAGCACGTTCACGTTTTACCTAAAACAAGATTATATACCCAAGCCACTTCAAGATGCGGGTATAGTATTAGAATTTCTTGTTCCGTCTTCTACTTGATGGAGTTGGCTTGGCTTTAACCACTTTTTGTTTAGAGTTATTATTCTTATTACTGTTATTGCTAGCCGAACGTTGACCGTCTTTATGCTCAACCTTTGCCTTTTTAGGTTTTTTTGCTTTTAGTGGTCTCATTGCTCGAGATTCGCCTAATTCATTTACAGGAATAAATTTTTCTAAGACTTTGCGTTCAATATGTTGTTGGATAACATGCTCAATATCCCATAACAAGTTCAATTCATCTGCACAGACTAACGATACAGCTTGTCCCGTATTACCTGCACGAGCAGTACGACCAATACGGTGCACATAATCCTCTGGCACATTTGGTAAATCAAAATTCACTACATTTGGTAATAAATCAATATCAATACCTCGGGCTGCAATATCCGTTGCCACTAAAATTTGAACACGACCATCTTTAAATGATGCTAACGCTTTAGTACGTGCTCCTTGGCTTTTATTACCATGAATAGCCGCTGCGGTTAGACCTTCAGCCTCTAAATGTCGAGTCAGTTTATTAGCGCCATGCTTAGTTTTAGTAAACACCAGCACTTGTCCCCAAGCATTTTCTTTAATTAAATGCGTTAAAACAGCAGGTTTACGCTTTTTATCTACAGGTGTTAGCCATTGAGTAACTTTTTCAGCAGTAGAATTTTCAGGGTTAACTGAAATCTCTAATGGCTTATGAACTAATCCCTTAGCTAAAGCACGAATATCAGCCGAAAAAGTGGCTGAAAAAAGTAAGTTTTGACGATGTTTAGGCAATAAGGCAATGATCTTTTTTATATCACGGATAAAGCCCATGTCTAACATGCGATCGGCTTCATCAAGAATGAGTACTTCTAGTTGAGAAAACTTCACTGCATTTTGATTATATAAATCCATCAAGCGGCCAGGTGTTGCAACTAATACATCAACACCTTGTCTTAGCCGTATCATTTGTGGGTTAATTTTAACGCCGCCAAAAACTACGGTTGAATGCAAATTTAAATATTTACCATACGTGGCAATACTGTCACTTACTTGTGCCGCTAACTCTCTAGTTGGCGTTAAAACCAAAGCTCTTACATTATTTGATTGAACACGACTCTGGGCAGTACCACCTTTAGATAACTTTTCTAATAAAGGTAAAGTAAAACCCGCTGTTTTCCCTGTTCCTGTTTGCGCCGCAGCCATCACATCTCGACCAGAAATAACGGCGGGAATAGCTTGTGCTTGTATAGGTGACGGGGTTGTATAACCTTTCTCACTAACCGCTTTGAGTAATGGTTCAGATAAACCTAGGTCGGTAAATTTAGGCGTTATAGAATTTGTATCAGTGGCGCTCATAAATAATCTCTTGAAATATAGTTGCGGGTTAGGAATAGCGAGTTACGAACAACGAACCTCTGCTTATTAGCAGTAACCTGATAGTTTGGGCGTGCAGCATACAGTAAGGCCAGCTAAATTGGTATAAGTGTAGTGCAAAGAAATAACTTTTTCTGGAAAAAAAAGCCGAACAACTATCGCTGTTCGGCCTTTATACCCAAGTCACTTCAAGATGCTTGGGTATGGAGCATAACTAACAACTTGCTTGTTATGGCATCATCATTTCGTCTTGCTCTGCACCTTCTTTTTCAATCACTTCAGGTATTAAGTCTTCTCTTGATATACCTAAAGACAATGCAACTAATGAAGCAACATAGATTGAAGAATAAGTACCAACAAACACACCAAATAATAAGGCAGTTGCAAAACCATGAATTAATGCACCACCTTTAAAGAATAACGCTGCTAAAACTAATAACGTTGTTATTGACGTAATAAAAGTACGGCTTAGGGTTTGTGTTAAAGAAATATTAATTATCTCTTCTGGCAAGGTATCACGTATTTTTCTAAAGTTCTCACGAATACGATCCGAAACAACAATGGTATCATTGAGTGAGTAACCAATTACCGCAAGTATTGCTGCGAGTACCGTTAAGTCAAACTCTAAACCCAAAATAGAAAATAGACCTAACGTTAACAAAACATCATGAAACAATGCGATTACCGAGCCAACGGCAAAGCGCCATTCAAAACGGAAAGCAACATAAACAAGAATACAGATTAGCGCTGTTAACATTGCCAAGCCGCCCTGTTCTGCTAGTTCATCACCAACACTAGCGCCAACAAACTCAATGCGGCGCATATCAATTTTTTGACCTGTGCCCGTCTCAAGAATTGACAGTATTTCATTGCCTAACATTTCAGCTTTAACGTCTTCACGTAAACCAAGACGAATTACAACGTCACGACTACTGCCATAAAACTGTACTTTAGCGTCATCATGACCATTATCTTGCATGAGTTGACGTAATTTTTGTAAGTCAGCAGCTTGTTCAAAGCCAACTTCAATCAGCGTTCCACCAGTAAAATCTAAACCGAAGTTTAATTTGTTAACGGCAAGAGAAGTAATTGCAGCTATCATTAATAGTGTACTGAAAACCATCGCAATTTTGCGATACTTCATAAAGGTGACGGTTTCTTTTAATTGTAAAATTTGCATTGTATTTAAATTCCCGTCTTAACTATATTGATAGTTTTTTAAGGCTTTTACCGCCCCAAATTGCATTAACTACCGCACGTGTACCTACAACAGAGGTAAACATTGAAGTAATAATACCGATTGATAAAGTTACCGCGAAACCTTTCACTGGCCCTGTACCAACAGCAAATAAAATCAATGCGGCGATTAAGGTAGTAATGTTAGCGTCAATAATGGTTGAAAATGCTGCGTCATAACCTTGATGTATCGATTGCTGAATGCTTTTCCCTTCACGCATTTCTTCACGGATGCGTTCAAATATCAGTACATTCGCATCAACAGCCATACCAACGGTCAATACGATACCAGCCATACCAGGTAAGGTTAATGTTGCACCTGGGATCATCGACATAATACCAACAATCAGTACTAAGTTAGCACCCAAAGCAAAGTTTGCTACAACGCCAAAAGCACGATAGTAGATAATCATAAAGATAAAGACTAAACCAAAGCCCATCATAATTGCTTGAAAGCCAAGTTGTACGTTTTCAGCACCAAGAGTTGGCCCAACAGTACGCTCTTCAACAATGGTAATTGGCGCAATTAATGCGCCAGCACGTAGTAGTAAAGCGAGATTGTGCGCTTCAGCTTGGGATCCAGAACCCGTAATACGGAAGCTTTTACCTAAACGCGCTTGAATAGTCGCAACTGAAATGACTTCTTGAACTTTTTCAAAAATTATATTGCCTTCAGGATCACGTCGGTCTGTTGGCTTATATTCAATAAAGACTGTTGCCATTGGCTTGCCAATATTACTTTTAGTACCGTTAGACATTTTACTGCCACCTGCACTATCAAGAGAAATATTAACTTGTGGACGAGAATACTCATCAAAGCCTGATTTAGCATCAGTGATATGATCACCTGTTAACATGATGCGTTTTTTCAATAACGTTGGTTTGCCATCTTTATCAGTTAATAAAATTGAACTAGGGGGAATTCGGCCGTTTAATGCCGCTGTTAAATCACCTTCGGTATCCACTAAACGAAACTCGATAGTTGCCGTAGCATTAAGAATTTCTTTCGCTTTTGCTGTATCTTGTACACCCGGCAACTCAATAACAATATGTTTTTTACCTTGGCGTTGAACCAAGGGTTCAGCAACCCCTAATTCGTTAACACGGTTACGGATAATAGTGATATTTTGTTGTAGGGCATACTCACGAATTTCTTTGAGTTTTATCTCTGTCATTTGAGCGGTAAGCGTTAACGTGTCTTCGTCAGTATAAAGTAATAAATCACGATAGCGTTTTTTTAGTAAAGATTCTGCCTTGGCGATATCTTCAACGTTACGGAACTTAACAATAATAGTATCACCGTCTTCTTTTACGCTGCGATAACGAATTTTTTCATTACGTAAATCACCTCGAAAATCAGAAACCATACCCACTTTCGCTTTGTTAATGGCCTCTTTCATGTTGACTTCCATTAAGAAGCTAACACCACCACTTAAATCTAAACCAAGCTTCATTGGCGTACCACCAATTGCAGCCAACCAATCTGGCGTATTAGGGGTTAAATTCAAAGCAACAGAGAACTGCTTACCTAAATAATCATCTAAAACGTCACGAGCCTTTAGTTGATCTTCAGTGCTTTTAAAGCGTGTTAAAACTTGGCCTTTTTCTAAAATAATGTTGGCATAGTCAATATTGCTTTCACTCAAGTGTCCTTTGATTGTATCAAGCGTTGCGGCATCAGCTTCAACACCACGTAATCCTGATACTTGCACAGCAGGCGATTCACCATATAAGTTAGGCGTGGCATAGAGCGCACCCAGAGCAACGAATAACGCTACCATCAGTGTTTTCCATAAAGGGTATCTATTTAACACAATTTGTCCTTTTTCTATTTATTATGTTTGCGCTTTATTTTTATAATTACTGCGTTAAAAGTGCTCATTGACGTTCGTCAACACCGCACTTTAGTCTTGTACTTATTTCAATAAAACACCAACAAAACAGCTACTAATTATCATTAATTAAAATCATTCAATATAGTATTAACTAAGTTTCTTAGCTTTAGTTTAAAATATAACGGTAGTGTTTATAACTTTTACCTAAGTTAGTTGGCTTTAGTTCAAAGAAAAAGCACGGAATTGACGCCAGTCAATGAGTACTTTTGATGCCGAAATCAAGCCAAATAACAACGATAAAATTATAAACTTTTCATTGTGCCTTTAGGTAGAACTGCGTTAATAGCACCTTTTTGTACTGTTACTTCAGTACCTTCAGCAATACTAACAACAATAAAATCTTTTTCATCTGATACTTTAATTATTTTACCAACAATACCACCTTGCGTTAATACTTCATCACCTTTAGACAAGGCTGACATCAAGCCTTTATGATCTTTAACACGCTTAGCTTGCGGGCGGTAAATCATAAAATAAAATACTAAACCAAATACCGCTAACATGATCATCATTTCCATACCACCTCCTGCTGGGGCTGGAGCGGCTGCGGCGTGGGCTGTACTGATAAATAAACTCATAATATCCTCTTTCTTTTTTTATAATTAGTTAGTAACTTTTTACTTTATTGCTAAGCTACTAGATTCTTTAACTTTTGACAATTACTCGTCACTTTAACTTCAAAACTTTAACTTCGAAACTTTAAATTTGCTCGCTACCTTCACTCAAAGGCGGAACGGACAAGCCACGTAGCGAATAAAATTCTTCAACAAAGTCGTCTAATTTACCTTGCTCTATCGCATCACGCAAACCTTGCATGACTTTTTGATAAAAATGTAAATTATGTAAGGTATTTAACTGTGAGCCTAAAATTTCTTTACACTTATCTAAATGGTGCAAATAAGCACGTGAATAATTTTTACAAGTATAACAATCACAGGTCGAATCTAGTGGTCCGGTATCTGTTTTGTTACTGGCATTGCGAATTTTCACTACACCCGTATTAACAAATAAATGTCCATTTCGCGCATTACGTGTTGGCATAACACAGTCAAACATATCAATACCGCGACGTACACCTTCAACTAAATCTTCAGGTTTACCTACTCCCATCAAGTATCGGGGCTTATTTGCGGGAATCAAGGGGGCTGTGTGATCTAATATACGAATCATATCTTCTTTTGGCTCACCAACGGATAAGCCGCCAATAGCATAACCATCAAAATCAATCGCTTTTAAACCATTTACAGAAACTTCACGCAAATCTTCAAACATGCCTCCTTGAACAATACCAAACAAGGCTGACGGGTTATCGCCATGCGCATCTTTTGAGCGTTGAGCCCAGCGAAGTGATAACTCCATTGAGTCTTTCGATTCTTTATGTGTTGCAGGATATGGGGTACATTCATCAAAAATCATTACGACATCAGAGCCGAGTTTACGCTGAACTTCCATTGAACGCTCAGGCGTAAGCATGATTTTCTCACCATTAACTGGTGAACTAAAACGAACACCTTCTTCAGTGATTTTACGCATTTTCCCTAAACTAAAGACTTGAAAACCGCCAGAATCCGTTAAAATTGGCTTGTTCCAGTTAATAAAGTCATGTAAATCACCGTGCTGCTCAATAATGTCGGTGCCGGGGCGTAACATTAAATGAAAGGTATTACCTAAAATGATTTCAGCACCTGTATCTGCCACTTCTTCTGTTTTCATCCCTTTTACTGTGCCATAAGTACCTACCGGCATGAATGCAGGCGTTTCTACTGTGCCACGGTCAAAGGTTAAACGGCCACGACGTGCTTTGCCGTCTGTATTAATTAATTCGTATTTCATTCTATTTTTCATAAATAATTTTCCTACCTATCAGCGAAACAGGCTGATGGTTTTTGAGAAGATATTAGCTTTTAGGAGACTAAACTCTGGGACTTGCTCCTAGCAACTAACATCTAGTTTTCTTTCTTAGTTAAAAACATCGCATCACCATAACTAAAAAAGCGATACTGTTCGCTAATAGCATGTTGGTACGCATTCATAATATGGTCATAGCCAGAAAAGGCGCTAACTAACATTAATAAGGTTGATTCAGATAAATGAAAATTAGTTAAGAGTGCATCAACTAATTGAAATTCATATCCTGGCGTAATAAATATATCGGTATCACCATAAAAGGCGGTAAGCTCTGTGCCTTTTTCTTGTGCCGATTTAGCTGCGCTTTCTAAGGAACGCACTGAGGTTGTTCCAACGGCAACGACACGGCCACCATTTGCTTTAGTCTTTTTGATTTGTGCAACAACGTCATCAGATACTTCAACATATTCAGCATGCATAATGTGATCGGCGATTTCATCCACCTTCACTGGCTGAAAGGTTCCTGCACCTACGTGTAATGTCACAAATGCTAGCTCAACGCCTTTGGCTTTAATTTGTTCAAGCAAAGTCTCATCAAAATGCAAACCTGCCGTGGGTGCAGCTACTGCGCCCGGCTTTTCATTGTAAACGGTTTGATAACGCTCACGGTCGCTACTTTCATCAGGTCTATCAATATAAGGTGGTAATGGCATATGGCCAATTTCATCTAATATAGATAGTACAGATTGTTCACCATTAAATTTCAGCTCAAATAGTGCGCCGTGGCGAGCAATCATTGTTGCCTTAGCTTTTCCTTCAAGCAACAATTCTGCACCCACCTTAGGAGATTTACTTGCACGGATATGGGCTAATACTGTGCTCTTATCAATTAAGCGCTCAACCAACACTTCAATTTTACCACCGCTCGATTTTTGTCCAAACATTCGCGCGGGGATAACACGGGTGTTATTAAAAACTAATAAATCCCCTGCATGTAATTGCGCTAAAATATCTTTAAAACCAAGATCAGCTATATCACCGTTATTGCCATTAAGCGTCATTAAACGACTACCCGTGCGCTCAGCCATAGGAAAACGAGCAATTAACTCAGAGGGTAAATTAAAAGAAAAATCAGATACACGCATGATAAATATTTAGGGAAGCCTTGCTTAAAGTGAAAAGAGTAAAATAAAGCGCGTAATTTTAGAGATCCAAGCCTTTGATAGCAAGTTAAATAAAAAATTTCCTCAGACGGTGAGCAGCTTATAATCAGCTAATTTGATACATAACAATATAATTACCAATTATATTCAGTATTTAACCATATTTACCTAAAATAGCCTGTCTAAATGTTTTTTTTCAAGTATGCTTTTTATTACCTTTACTAAACTTTCGTGTCTGATTATGAATAATCTTGCTCTTTCCATAGCTAAAACTATTATCAACGGTTTTGATCGCCATATACACCTTTTCATCGAAATTACACAATCTGCACAACAACGCTTCCAAAAGTGCCAATGGGCAGAAATTCAACAAGCAGCTAAAGCAAGAACCACTTTTTATGAACAACGAGTAAAAGAGAGCTTTGACACCATTAAACAAGACTTTTTTATTGAGTCACTTGATAACGAATTATGGTTGCAAGTAAAAAGAGAGTATGTCGAGCTATTGGCTGAACATAACCAACCAGAACTTGCCGAAACCTTCTATAATTCAGTTTTTTGTCGCCTGTTTGAGCGAAAGTACTATCACAATGATTATATTTTTGTAGAAAGTACGGCTCAGCGCCTTGATGATAGACCAACGCCAGCAATTTACACTAGCTACAAACCTGCAGAAAAAGGCTTAAAGTTAACCATTTGCGATATTATGAATGCGCATAAAAGCACAGTGCCTTTTGTTGACCTTGATGCCGATGTAGAAATATTAATTCAAGCTTTTCGCCGCAAAGCTCGCAAAACTCGATTTAAGGTGGAAGACTTGCAATTTGATATTTTAAATTTCACTTTCTATCGTAATAAAGGGGCATATTTAATTGGTCGAGTGTTATCCCCTGCTGGTGAAACCCCTTTTATTGTTTCAGTATTAAATAATGAAAAAGGCGGTTTGTATATCGATGCTCTATTAAGTAAAAGTGAGGACATGGCCGTAGTATTTGGTTTTGCTCGAGCCTACTTTTTTGTTGATTGTCTGCATCCTTATGCACTGATTAATTTTTTACAAAGCTTAATGCCCCATAAAACTACAGCTGATTTATACTCCGCCATAGGGTTTCACAAACAAGGTAAAACTCAATTTTATCGTGATTTTTTAAACCACCTTAATAGCAGCGATGACAAGTTAGAGTTAGCTGCTGGTATCAAAGGAATGGTGATGTCGGTATTTACTTTGCCTTCTTATCCCTATGTTTTTAAAATTATTAAAGATAAATTTTCCCCTAGCAAAAACATGACACGTGCCGATGTTAAGGGTAAATATCGTTTAGTAAAACTCCATGACAGAGTTGGTCGTATGGCCGATACCATGGAATACTCAGAAGTTGCGTTCCCTAAAGATAGGTTCAATGAAGAGCTGCTAGAAGAGTTACACAAAGTTGCTCCTTCACTCATTCGTTATGAAGAAGATCTGCTGATAATAAAGCATTTATATATAGAACGTCGTATGGTGCCTTTAAACCTTTACTTAGCTAAGGCCAATGATGAAGAGTTAGAAGAAGCACTTTATGGTTATGGTAAAGCCATTAAACAGCTTATTTCTGCAGATATTTTTCCTGGTGATATGTTATTGAAGAATTTTGGTGTTACTCGTCATGGTCGAGTTATTTTTTATGATTATGATGAAATTACTTACATGAATGAAGTTAATTTCAGAGTGAAACCCGTTGCAGTAACTGAAGAACAAATATATGCTGCTGAGCCTTGGTACTCTGTTGATCCTGGAGATATGTTCCCAGAAGAATTAGCAACCTTTGCTTTAGCAAACCCAAAATATTTGAAAGCCTTCAAAATTCATCATGAAGATCTATTAACGGCCAGTTACTGGAAACAATGTCAGAAAAATGTAGCCGATGGCATTTATGAAGATGTTTACCCTTACCCGGATAAATTTAGATTTTGTGAAATGCGAAAAAAAAATAAGTAAAGTTTCGAGCAATAAAAGTAACGAGTTTCGAAGACAATACACTTATTGTATTGTCTTCGAGACTCGCAACTATAAACTCACTACTTAGCTCATTTTGGCTATTTATCAGCCAAACAGCCAAACAATTAAGATTATTTGGCAATTTACTCTTTACCTTTGGCTGTGCATCAGTATAATTCGAATCCGTTGCAGGGGTGTAGTTCCAATTGGTAGAACAGCGGTCTCCAAAACCGATGGTTGGGAGTTCGAGTCTCTCCACCCCTGCCATTTTCTCTTCTAGTTTTACCTGAATTTTTTGTTTTCCCTGACTTATAAAAGTTTACTTTCCAGTTTTTATTATTTCTGACATTATGTTACTCGTAGTATCTTTTATATCTATAAACAAATGTTTCAGAGCAAAGCCTTTTTATGAGTACCTTTTATGGCAGTTAATCAAAGACAATTCAATCAATTAACTGAAATGGGCATTAGTCTATGGCAGCATAAAACTGATATCTTTGATCATCATTCATCAAGCAAGAACAATACAAAACAAGAAAGCAATTATATCGAACAAAATGACAAATCTTTAACCGATTTAACTAAGAAAAAGATTTTTCTCGATATACTACAATGCTTTGGCCTATCAATTGGTGAAATCAGTCATCAAAAAGACCACCTTGATCTAGGTTTGTTTAATTGGTATTTCAGCTCAAAAGAGCATGATAAAAACGCTATTCATTGTGCTGACAATAATTTATTTAGCCCAAGTATAAAGTTAATTAGCCAATCTCCTGCATTAAAGAAACAGTTATGGAAAATCATAACTAAGAACCTACTGTAACTAACCTATTATAAATAACTATGAACAACTCTTTAAAGTTTACCCCAATAATCCCTACTGACATTAATGAATTAATGCCGATAGAGAGTGCTTGCCACTCTCATCCGTGGAATGAGAAAACTTTCGCCACTTGTATTGGTGGTCGTTACTTTGGTGAAAAGCTAAGTGAGCCTCTAAGCATTGTTGGATTTTATATAGGCGAATTTGTTATTGACGAAGCAACCTTGATGGATATTTGCGTTAAGCCAAGTGAACAAGGCAAAGGGTTAGGGAAACAATTATTAAATCAGTTTCTTCAACAAGCTAAAGCAAAAGGTGCATTGAAAATATGGCTAGAAGTACGCGCAAAAAACATTAGCGCACAAATGCTATACATGAACGCAGGCTTTATTGAGATTAGCCGACGCACGGGTTATTACCCAAGTAGTAGTGGTTTTGGTTATGAAGATGCCATTGTGATGTCTCTCCGTATTTAATAGATAGAAAGTGAATAGATAAGAAATTACCGAGTAACAAATCAATACATTTTGTAACCTAGGTAAACTAACATTCATGCTGCTTTCATTTAAAATTTATGCATCATTCAATCATTAATAGTTATTTAGATGCGTACCAATAAACTTCCTCTAACCGATACAATATTGTCCAATCAAGGTGTGGCGAGTTTAATTTTCTCAAATGCAGTAGAGCAAGTGGGTAAATTAGCAAAGGTAAGCCAACAAGAGGCTTTAGCACTTTTAGTCACTGAAGCAAAGATGAGTTCAAACAATACAGCTACAGGCATTGATAAAACTTATGACACTCCAATAGTCGAACATACCGAGCAGACGTACATTTACAGTTTGTTTAAATAAACTAGAAATCATTCTTAAAAATAAAGATATAAATCTCATATAAAAATTAAAAAGTCGCTTAATGCGACTTTTTAATTTGTGCTACAATGCGCGCATTATTGAATAATGCAGTGTACGTTAGTATGTACACGAATGAGATAACCTAAACAATGACCACACCACAAGCTGCAGCGGTAGATATCCGCAGAACTTTCGCCATCATTTCTCACCCTGATGCTGGTAAAACGACCATCACAGAGAAAGTATTACTTTTTGGCCAAGCACTACAAAAAGCAGGTACGGTTAAAGGTAAGAAATCAGGGCAACATGCTAAATCTGATTGGATGGAAATGGAAAAAGATCGTGGTATTTCAATTACCACCTCAGTAATGCAATTTCCATATAATGATTGCTTAGTTAACTTACTTGATACTCCTGGTCATGAAGATTTTTCTGAAGATACTTATCGCACCCTAACAGCGGTTGACTCTTGCTTAATGGTGATTGATGTTGCCAAAGGTGTAGAAGCACGTACCATTAAATTAATGGAAGTCACCCGTTTGCGTGATACCCCTATAATTACTTTTATGAATAAAATGGATCGTGATGTTCGCGACCCAATGGAAGTAATGGATGAAGTGGAAGATGTGCTAAAAATCAAATGTGCTCCTATCACTTGGCCTATTGGCATGGGTAAAGAGTTCAAAGGTGTTTATAACCTAGTTACCAATGAGACTTTTTTATACCAATCAGGACAAGGCCATACCATCCAAGAAGTACGAATCATAAAAGGATTAGATAATCCTGAACTTGATGATGTTATTGGCAGTTATGCTGAAGATTTACGTGAAGAGCTTGAACTTGTTCAAGGTGCTTCTCACGAGTTTAATCATGAAGAATTTTTAAATGGCGAACTAACGCCGGTATTCTTTGGTACTGCGTTAGGTAACTTTGGTGTAGATCATATGCTTGACGGCTTGACTAAATGGGCGCCTAAACCATTACCGCGTAAGACAGATTTGCGTGAAGTGAGCGCTACAGAAGAAAAATTCTCAGGTTTTGTTTTTAAAATTCAAGCCAACATGGATCCAAAACATCGTGACCGTATTGCTTTCATGCGTATTTGTTCAGGCAAATATGAAAAAGGCATGAAGATGAAGCAAGTGCGTATTAATAAAGATGTAAAAATTGCCGATGCAGTAACCTTTATGGCAGGTGACCGTTCTAATGTTGAAGAAGCTTACGCTGGCGACATTATTGGTTTACACAACCATGGCAGCATTCAAATAGGTGATAGTTTTACTGCCGGCGAAATGATGAAGTTTAGTGGTATTCCAAACTTTGCTCCTGAGATGTTCCGACGTATTCGTTTGCGCGATCCGCTAAAAGCCAAACAACTGCAAAAAGGCTTAATTCAATTATCTGAAGAAGGTGCTGTGCAAGTATTTAGACCCTTCATTAATAATGACATGATAGTTGGCGCCGTAGGTGTTCTACAGTTTGAAGTAGTAGTGCAGCGGTTGAAATCTGAATACAAGGTTGACGCTATCTATGAACCCATTAGCGTCGCAACAGCTCGTTGGTGTACTTGTGATGATGAACGAACTTTAGAACAGTTTCAGAAAAAAGCGGGGGATAACCTAGCCTTAGATGGAGGTAATAACTTAACTTATATTGCCCCGACTATGGTGAATTTATCATTGGCGCAAGAACGTCATCCTGATATTCAGTTCCATGCAACCCGAGAGCACTAATTTTGCTTTCTATATAGAATTTTTGCGGCATTATTTTCGCTTTTTATTTCGTCACTTAGTAAACTAAGCTCCTAATGAAAAAGCTCGACGGCTTTGCCAAAATCCAATCTAGTTTGCAAATCATATAAACTAAATTGGAAAAAAAACAAACTAAAAAGATTAAATATTATGAATATTAAACAGATACTTGCAAAAAAAGTCAGTGCTGCAATGGTTGCAGCAGGTTTACCAGCAGATACTAATCCAGCGGTAAGTTTATCTAACCGTCCTCAGTTTGGCGACTACCAAGCTAATGGTGTTATGGGGGCAGCGAAAAAGCTAAAAACTAATCCCCGCGAATTGGCGACTAAGGTTGTAGAGCACTTAGACCTTGACGGTATTGCTGACAAAATTGAGTTAGCTGGACCAGGTTTTATTAATATTCATTTAAGCCCAGCATGGCTTGCCAGCCAGCTTGCTTTAATTACGAACGATGCTCATGTTGGTGTGACTCAAAGATCAAAGCCTCAAACTGTCGTTGTTGATTACTCAGCGCCAAACCTTGCAAAAGAAATGCATGTTGGCCACTTACGTTCAACCATTATTGGTGATGCCGTAGTTAAGGCGCTTGAGTTTAGAGGCGATAAGGTTATTCGTCAAAATCATATGGGCGATTGGGGCACACAATTTGGCATGTTAATAGCCCATTTAGGCGATAAACTTGCCGGTGATGAAGTTGCTGAAACAGCCTTAAGCGATTTAGAAAACTTTTACCGTGAAGCCAAAATACGTTTTGATGAAGAAGAAGGTTTTGCCGACAGAGCACGTGCTGATGTAGTTAAACTGCAAAGCGGTGATGAACAATGTGCTAAGTTATGGCAACAGTTTATTGATATTTCAATTCAGCACAGTGAAGAAATATATAGTAAATTAAATGTTTCATTACAACGTAAAGATATCATGGGTGAAAGCTCTTATAACCCAGATCTTTCAAAAGTTATTGATGAGCTAATGGCCGCTGAAATTGCAGTTGAAGATCAAGGTGCTAAAGTTGTTTTTATTGATGAAATGGCTAATAAAGATGGTGATCCATCAGTCTTTATCGTGCAAAAATCTGGCGGCGGCTACTTGTATGCCACTACCGATTTATCAGCATGTCGTTACAGAAGTGGTCAATTAAATGCTGATCGCATTATTATTTTTACTGATGCAAGACAATCACTTCATTTTAAACAAGTAGAAATTGTTGCCCGCAAAGCTGGTTTTTTACCAGAAAATGTCGGCTATGATCACTGCCCGTTTGGCATGATGATGGGTAACGATGGTAAACCATTTAAAACCCGTACCGGTGGAACCATTAAATTAGCCGAGCTTTTGGATGAAGCCGTAACACGTGCAAGCGATTTAATTAAAGAAAAGAATCCTGAAATCAGTAGTGGAGACTTAAGCGAAATAGCAACAAAAGTGGGCATAGGCGCGGTTAAATTTGCTGATTTATCAAAAAATCGTACCAGTGATTATATTTTCAACTGGAAAACCATGCTCAGCTTTGAAGGTGCTACTGCGCCTTACTTACAATATGCTTTTTCACGTATCCAAAGTATATTTACTAAGGCTGAGAGCGGTAAAGCTGAGGTAACTCAATTTAATGAAAATATTCAAATTATTGAACCTCAAGAAAAAGCTTTGGCGTTAAAATTATTACAACTTGAAGACGTCATTGATGCGGTTATTAGTGAATGTACACCTAACTTGCTTTGTAATTATTTATACGAGTTAGCGAGTCTTTATATGAGTTTTTACGAAGCTTGCCCTATTCTAAAAGAGGGTATTAGCGACGAAGTAAAGGCATCGCGTTTGGCTTTATGTCAGTTAATTTCTCAAACATTAAAGCAAGGCTTAGACATTTTAGGTATTGAAGTGATGGAGCGCATGTAACCTTCATTGAACATAACTGTAAAGAAAAGCCGACATTTAATGTCGGCTTTTTTATGTGTTTTAAATAATTTTTCCTAAAGAAAACTCCAGTTCTGTTACAGTAATTTATATCTAAAATAACTTTATCTCTAAAATAATAAGCAGAATAAATTATGCAACAACATGACTGTTCACCGTTAGAAGATTATATTGAATACCCTGAAGCAGAAATGCTTGAGCGATCAGAAAAGTTTTATCAAGATATTAAACGTCGTCACTCTATTCGTAGTTTTAGTGACAGAAGCGTTGACAAAACTATTATAGAAAACTGCCTAAAAGCAGCAGGAACAGCACCCAGTGGAGCAAACCACCAGCCTTGGCACTTTGTTGCTGTTAGCTCACAAGATATAAAAAAACAAATCAGAGAACAAGCCGAGCACCATGAACGTGGTTTTTATGAAGGGCGTGCTGGAGAAGAATGGCTCGGTGCTTTGAAAGATCTTGGAACTGACGCGGACAAACCCTACCTAGAACATGCGCCATGGTTAATTGCCATTTTTAGCCAGAAAAAAGGCGGTATTAATGAAGAAGATAAGAATACCAATTATTACGTGCACGAATCGGTAGGCATAGCGACAGGCTTTTTAATCACCGCTCTACATAACGCTGGGTTAGCAACGTTAACTCATACACCAAAGCCAATGTCTTTTTTAAATAAAGTTTGTAAACGTGGCGATAATGAACGCGCTTATATGCTATTAGTCGCTGGCTATCCAACTGATGACGCAACAGTTCCTGCCCACGCACAGGTGAAAAAATCATTGGCTGATATAGTGACGTTTTTATAGTTAACTATTGAATGAGTAATAAGCATAACCAGCAATTTGTTAATATTCACTTTTACCACAGAGCGGTCATTACCTTCTCGTTAAAAACAGTAATGAAAAGGGCAAGTCTGATACGAAACCGGACGTTAACATCAATAGATATTTAAGCTGTTTACAGTGTTCAATTTATCTTGTCCATGACAAACAACTAAGCCATCAATATTGCCACCACAACATTTTGATGTTTACCGCTTTGCTTTCGAAGAGTGTGGAATATCCCTTAATAATATACTTCGAATCCACCATATATCGATTCATTCATTAGATAAATTTTGAGCCACTAGCTAATAATTCAAAGCAATAAAACTTAGCCATAAATTACTACATTCAAAAAAGTTTATGGCATACTATGGGTAAATTATTTGTTTAAAAAACATCTAGTAAATTAATAATCGATTATCAAATACATTAAGGATTAATAATGAAAAAAGTTATGATTTCACTCGCAATTACAGCCTCTATAAATGCGTATGCAGCAATTCCAGAGATAGATTCAAGCCAATGGAAAACAGACCCCGTTAAATACGGGATGACAGCAAAAGAATTTATACAAGCTGAAAGTCGTGCCTTTATTTCAAATTTTATTGGTCGAAACGGCATCAATAACTGGTTTCATTTTCAAGCGTTAGCAAACAAGGATGACACTTGGGTAGTTTCTCCAAATAATGACACGATATATTCTATTGTTGCTGTTAACGCAAAAGATGGCTTCACCTTAGTAGTGCCTGATGTCGGCGAGCGTTTTGTATCAGTTCATATTCTTGGAGAAAACCATATGTCTCCATTTTATTTATATGGCGGTGGAACATACAAATTTACCCGTGATCAATTTGAGTCAGACTATCTTGCCCTTGGTATTCGTATGGGCACCGATGGTACCCCAGAAGATGTTAAACATATTGTGAATGACTTGCAGCCTCAATATAAAATATTGCATGCTGACTCCTCTGACACGATGATACGACCTGATACTGAAAAAATGTTAAAGGTACGTGAAGCCATGATTAAAGAATACGATAGTCTACCTGACACTTTTGGGGTAATGGTTGACCATACATCAAAAGTAACTGACTGGGAGAAATTTACCTACGTAACAGCAGGTGCATGGGGATTATCACCAGACCATACCGCAATGTATGCCCCGTATTCACTAGACAATGTAAAAGGTGGTCAATGTTATACCGCTACATACCCTGCGGTGCCTGTTGATGCTTTTTTCTCCATTACTGTTTATGGACAAGACAAGTTTTTAATGGCTGACCATGACAATATTGTTAGCTCTAATCAAAATGCAGTTATTAATAAGGATGGCTCATTCACGGTAATTTACGGCAATATGGATTGTAAGGTTAAAGGGAAAAACTTCCTTTATACACCCCAAGATAACTGGTCATTCTTGATGCGTGCATATAAGCCTAATGTCAGTAAATTCAGCAATTATGAATTACCTGAAATACAAGCTATTAAACCTTAAATAATACCAACCTTTTAATGGACTAATCTTATGAAAAACATATTTCTTGCTACAGCACTATCCATGACATCAATTATTGCTCAGGCTACCACACCAGTAACAATGGAAAACTACGTGATTGCTGAAAGTGATTGGTACTTTGCAGGAGTACAAGAAAAAGTTGGTGTAAATGTTTGGATGCATGATGATCCCGTATCTAAAAATAACCAACAAGTTATTCGCTCTAACCGTGATGTTGTGTATTCCATTGCCATTGTAGATGTAAGTAAAGGGGCAACTTTCACGGTACCAAACTCGCAAGGGTTCCAAGCTATTCATATTATTGATGAAGCTCATTTATTTCATCAAGTAGTATTAAATGGTGAAACATTAACAGTTAATGCTAATGATATTGAGGGAGAGTATGTCTATTTATTAGCAAGAACGCTTGATAACGGTGATTATAAAAACACTAAAAAACGGCAGGCAGGCTTAAGTTTTGTTGCTAAAGCAAATCGTCCATACCCAGGAAAAGGCTTTGATGCTAAAGAGGTTGTTGCCCTTCGAGAAGAATTAGTGCGTCAAGTAAATACTGGAGAGCAACCCCTTGAAGGCCATGATGCTTTTGGTAAAACGTTAGCTGATGTTAATCCCCATAATTATTTGTACGCATCAGCATATGGCTGGGGTGGTTTACCAATGACTACTGCGCAATATGTTCCATTGCAAGTGAGTAGTGGTACCTGCCAACGCTGGACATTGCCTAAACCTGCATTAGATTGGGAAAAAAATGCGTTTATGTCAGCTACTTTTTACGGTGCTGACGGCTGGATAAAAGTTGATGACTTCTATATTTCACACGGTGATATGATTGAAAAAGGTAATACTTTGTCATTCACTACCAACTGCGCAAAAAGTGTAAATAATGCGACGGTTGATAATGGCGGGAATTTTGTTATTCGTATGTACCTACCCATTGATGCTTGGGATGTTAAAAAAACGGCTGATATAATAGCTGGTGTAAAAGGTGTTGAAATCAAGAAATAAATGAACAATAACTCAAAGTGCAATTGGATTAATGCAATCGCACTTTTTTACTCTCTACAATAGTGGTATCGCCACACTAATGATTTTCAGGCTTAACAGAGTAAATTATTTTTGAAAACTGTAAGGGCACCTGTATAAAGTTTGTAGTCCGCATATGAACGGCAGCAATATCAATAAGCTTAAACCAGTCAAACAAACAAGCAGTAAAATTTGACTAGAATTGTCTTGAGTTTGGTCAGGGTTCACAAAAACTTAATGTCAGCTATTGGCTATCACTTGCCCTAAAGAATAACCAGTAGCTAACGTCAGCAATGAGCACTTAGCAACCAACAACAATTAAACAAAATCTAACTGAATTTCAGTACATCCTTTTTCACAGCGTATACCTGAGTTTTCATCACTTGTAGTACTACAGCGCTCGGGCGTAAGTAAATAAAGCGGTTGCTGGCATTTTGGGCAAAGTACAGTTTGTCCTGCCATCACTTTTTTCATTAGCTGCCTTTGATTAGCAAAGGAGTTTTTGCTTTGCTTTTGCAATTCAGCAAACTGTTTAATATCAATCATTTCTTCACCTGCACTTGCTACGCATAAAATTACAAACAATAAAAACCATCAAACTTTCCTTTTAACGGCTCACTGCTGGATTCTAGTAACTCTTGATAAGCACTAATATTTTCATAACTTAACGGCATCTCAGGATAAGCTGTTATTTCCCACGGATATTCATCATTATCTTGAAAAGGTGTAAAAGACAGTTTCTGGTTGTTCTCTAGCAATAACTGACCAAACTGCAGAGCTAATTCTTGCGTGGGAAATAATACTGAAAATTCGACTTCTCTTGGCTGCTCTAGATCATCGCCTGCTTGTTGCCTTTGCCATAAATACTCACCTGTATTATTGTTTGGAAAAAGGGTTAAATCACGACTCATAGTTCACTCTTTAAAAACTGATAATTATAACGTCATATTACCTGATAACCCTTGATGCGTAAAAGTGTTAAACTAAGCGATATGCTTTTATCTCTTTTACTACCCTTATGACGAACACCTTCGAACATCATATAAAATTTGACAACACTATTGATGGTGAGAAGAATACCGCTTTGGCGTTACTTTTTACTAGCCTTGAAAAAACATCAAATTCGCTTAGTAAGGCCCAATTAAAAAGTGCAATAGCTAAAGGTGCTTTATGGTTAACTCGCAAAAAACACACTCAAAGACTTAGACGAGTTAAAAAGTCTTTACAACAAGGTGATGAGTTGCATTTTTATTATAATGAGGCTGTACTTGCTAGCGAGGTAACACCTGCTACTTTAATCAGTGATGAAAGTGACTATAGTGTTTGGTACAAGCCATTTGGTATGCTTTCACAAGGCTCTAAATGGAGCGATCACACCACCATCAGCCGCTTTGCCCAACAACATTTCACACCTGAACGTGCTGTATTTATTGTCCATCGTTTAGACAGGGCAGCAACAGGGTTAATCCTTATTGCACACAGTAAAAAAGCAGCAAGAGCATTATCTGCAATGTTTGAAAATCGTACGTCGAATGACAATACGCTAGAAAAGCATTATCAAATCATTGTACATGGTGATCACAGCAAAAATGAACAGCCACAAGTGATCACCACTGATGTCGATGAGAAACATGCTCGCAGCACTTTCACTTGTTTAGCTTATGATGAAACGAAAGATCTATCGCTTATTAATGTTAAAATTGATAGCGGCAGAAAACATCAAATTCGTGTTCATGCCGCGAGTATAGGCTTACCCATTGTAGGGGATAGATTGCACGGCATAGCTGATAAAAACGAAATTCAAGACTTACAATTATGTGCCATTAGCTTAAGCTTTAATTGCCCCATTTCTAGTAATAAAGAATCTATTGATAAAGTGCTAGAAATTAGAAAACAGTTTGGATTAGCAGACCATCTTAAACCGAAGTTACCTTGTCATGGGCAGTCAAGCCAATAGCTGACAATTTAACTAACTGCTTATCGTGAACTTTAGCCAGAAATAAAATTGCACAAATAGCACCAAGCAACGCCATTGCCATATCTGATTGTGTATCCCAAATATAACCTTGAGTGCCTAAAAATGCTTCGGCATTCTCTCCAGTTGAAATGGCAACCCACCATTCAATAAGTTCATAAAAAGCGCTAAATGCTAAGCAAATTGAAATCACAAAAACATTGAGCCAAATACGGCTATTAACAACACTTTTTCGTATCAATATTTCTCGCGCAATAATAGCTGGAACAAAACCTTGAGCAAAATGCCCTACTTTGTCGTAATTATTACGCTCAAGATTAAATATTTCTTTAATGGTGTCGAATAACGGTACTTCTGCATAGGTATAATGTCCACCAACCATTAAGACAATACAATGAAACAGAATTAGTACATAAAGCAGTGGTGTTAACCGAAAGGATTGATAAGTGTACAGTAAGATTCCTGCGCCAATTATCGCGGGCAGCACTTCTAAAAACCAAGTAAAATAGTCTTTAGGAGCAATACCTGACCAAATAAGTGTTGCTAGATAAACAAAAACCCATAAATACTTAATAATATTACTCCGTTAACTCAATCAAAATTTCAAGTCACTAATATTACAAATCGTATATACCCAAGCCACTTCAAGATGTTAGTTTCCTGCATCTTGAGGTGATTTGGGTATAAGCTTTACTATCAATTAAACGCAGTAGTTAAATATTTCATCATCAAGGACGGATAGCGACTCACCAACTATATCACTTGCATCAAATGCATTAAGTAAATCAAAACCTTGCTGACGTTGCTCTTTTGTTAATGCTATATAAGGTAAGCGGAAATTGGCTGCAACTGCACCTGTCATCATCAATGCTGTATTAATCGCAATAGGATTAGGCTCACAAAAAAGCCACTGCATTAAATCTCGTAGACGAGTGTTTAGCTCAGCATTTTCACTATCCATTAATTGACGCATTAAGCCTGGAATAATATTAGAGGTAACCGAAATAACACCGTGAGAGCCATACTTATGACGGCCTTCATGGCTTTCATCATCATTACCAGACCAACACGCAATGCCTTGCTTTTCATAATGAGCAATACGTTCATTACCGCCACATTCTTTAACGCCAATAAAGTTTTTATGCTTAGCTAAGGTTTCAATAATATCAGGAGTAAGATCTTGCCCTGTTCGGCCTGCGACATTGTAAATAAAGGCAGGGCCAATATCTAAAGTACGATTAAGGTGTTCAATAACCCCGGCAATTGATGTGCGGCCATAATAAGGGTTGATTTGCAAAGTTGCATCCATACCCGCAGCAAAACCATTTTTTGTTGCTTTAATCGCTTCACTCGTATTATTACTGCCAGTATTACCAATAACTAATAATTTGTTGCCAAACTTATGCACACTGTGGGCAATTAAATTTAGGTGTTCTTCCCAACTTAATAAATGACCTTCCCCTGTAGTTCCGCCAACAACAATACCATCGACGCCAGCATCAATTTGCTTTTGAACAAGAAGATCATAAGTGCTCAAGTCAACTTCACCTATAGCGTTATAAGGAGTTTTGATTGCGGTAATTAAACTGGCTGTTTTTAACTGCTTCATTATTTTCCTAACTTTTAATTTGATTTGATGGATATATCAAACTACTTCAACTGGCTTTTTTTAGCTGAAAGTAATTTGCTTAGAACTAACAATGACCAATATTGTCAGTAATTTTGCGCATTATAAAAATTTCATTCGTGATGATATGTTGATACTCAAAAATATGGTGATTTAACTGTAACACCCTGTAGGCATGATAATTATTATTATCATTTAGATCTACTGCATAAAGTTGCTCATCAACAACTTCATTTTTTGTTATCGTAAAGTGAATGTCGCCCACTAAACCCCAGTCACCTAGTTCCGTAACTTGTTCAACAACTTGATCTGCTTCGCCAACGTTCACTTGTAATGTTATAAAAGTGAATTCAAAACTACCATCAGCACTTAACTGAGCATACTCAATAATTTTTTTATTTGGCTCATCTATATCTTCGCGAAACCAGCGACCAAATAATAACTCTCTCTCATATTTCACTATATAGCCAAATCACTTTAAGATATTCATTAAAAAACAAAAAACACCATCGCTCTTATTTCAATAAGTTCGATGATGTTTATTTTAATGGTAATTTTGCTCAAAGCCAATTCAAATAATTTATTTATATCTCTTTCTATTGATTAAAGATATTAGCTGAAGAAATTATTAACCATCAGTATCACCTTTTCAATACTTTAATACTGCCATTAACACTTTCCATGTTGACATCAATTTCACCTGAGCCTATGTCACCACGTAGACTATGACCAGTAAAAGTATTCTTTTGTGAACTAATGCCAAATTCAGTTTTTATGCTGCCATGCATGGTTTCAATATCTAGGTTTGCACTCACATCGCTTGGTAAATATAACTTAATACTGCCATTAACTGTTTCAATATCAATGTCTTTAAGATCGCTACTCACAGAGTTGTAATAAACTTTAATGCTACCATTCACAGAGTTTATTTCACTATTTTTAGTTAACCCCGTGACCTTAATAGACCCATTAACGACTTGAGCCTTAATTTCTCCGGAAACATTTTCAATGTTTAAACTACCATTTACCAACTCAACTTCTGATAAAGTAGTATCACTAGGTAGCCATACTTTATAAGTAACTTGTGCTGAACGATTATGTCCCCAACTAGAGTTTTCTTCATAATCTGTTTCTACACTAACTTTTTGACCATTTTGCTGCATTTTAACTTTTACGCGATCTAATTCATCTTGATTATCAGCTCGAATAGTCGCTTCAACTTTAATAACCTGCTCTGCCCAACTGCTAATTTCAACTTTACCATTAATGTTATCTAAACTAAATTGACTACTAGCTTCAACATCAAAAGATTGTTCAACCTTGTCAGTAATGTCTGCATAAGCTGAAACTGCAAAAGAACAACTTACAGCACAACCCAAAACTATATCTTTAATTGTAGTATTCATGTTATTTCCTAATTTATTGTTCGAGTAATGTGCTTATATCAATTGAATTGTCACATTTGCTCAAATTTTATATTCAACTATTCCTAATAATTAGATGTAACTAGTTTTAAAAAGGTTTAAATTAAATGAAATTTTTAATTGAACAAGTTACGGAAGTCCATGAAAAAGCCTAATGTACAACTATTACTAACAGGTAATGAATTAATGACGGGCGATATTGTTGACAGCAATTCGGCTATGATCGCACAACAACTAAAAGAACTAGGCTTAGAAATATCACGTAAAGTGACCATCTCGGATGATCTAGCATTATTAGTGAATGAAATAAATCAACTCGCCAAACATGCAGATGTTTTAATTATCAATGGTGGTTTAGGTCCAACAGTTGATGACTTAACAGCTCAAGCCTTAGCAAAAGCAACTAATGTAGAATTAGCAGAACATCCAAAAGCACTTGAGCATCTAACATCTTGGTGTAAAAGACGAGGGGCAGCATTAAATGCTCCAAATTTAAAGCAAACCATACTCCCTAATGGTTGTAGCATAATTCCAAATAACCAAGGCAGCGCCGTTGGTTTCAAAGTGAACCATTTAAATTGTGATGTCTACTGCACTCCAGGTGTTCCTAGAGAATTAAAAGTAATGCTAACTGAGCAAATAAAACCTGACATAGCTAAAAATATCCCAAATGAGTTAATTACTGATGTGACTCGTTTGCAAGTATTTGGTCTGGGAGAGTCTACTTTGCAAAAAATGGTTGATGAAAAATTACCTGATTGGCCTGAAAACATAGAATTAGGCTTTCGAGCAGGAATGCCATTATTAGAAGTAAAGCTAACTACCACTAATCAAGAAGCCCATAATCAAAAACACGTTTGGCATGAGAAACTAATAAAAATCTTAGGTGATCACGTAATAGCACAAATTAACAATGAACCGTTATCTTTAGCAAAGCATATCCTGTTGAAATTAGCCGATGATGATTTAAAAATAACGACCGCAGAATCATGCACAGGTGGATTAATCGCTAGCATGCTAACTCGTGAATCGGGAGCTTCTGCATTATTTGAAGCAGGATTTGTTACTTACAGTAATGACATGAAGACTAAGTTATTAGGTGTGCCTGAGAAATTACTAAATAAATATGGCGCTGTAAGTCATGAAGTGGTTATTGCCATGGCGCAAGGTGCACTAAAAAACTCATCTGCAGATTTAGCTATTGCGGTTTCAGGCGTTGCTGGACCAGATGGCGGTAGTGACGAAAAGCCCGTTGGCACAGTATGGATAGCTTGGGGAAGTAAAGATGATTTAAAATCAGTTTGCTTATTAATGCCGTTACCAAGAGAGTATTTCCAAAAATATGTAGCAAGTATCTGTTTAGATTTAATTCGTAGAAAGTTGATAGGTAGCCAAGAAATTCCCTGTTATATTATCGAGCGTCAAAGAAAGTAACAATCAATTAGGGTATTTTTTAACAACTCATTGCTAAGTAAATAAAAAATTTATATATTTAGAAAAACAAACAATTACTTTATTATGCTAGTGCTATAATAATTAAAGAAAACTACTAAGCAATAGTGCTACTTTTACACGTTGGAGTCTATTTTGGCTGAAAAAAACTTTATTACCAGTGGTCGAAACACCATTATTCACAAAATTAAAAAGTTTGACCTATTAATTATCAACGGTGACAACCCTGTTGTAATTGTTAGTCACAGAGGTATTGGGATTTACAAAGGTGAAGTTCCTGCCAAGCGCTCAATAGCTAAAAAGGCTTATCAAGATATTGTGCACGTTGAATCAAGTGAAGTATTTAGCGAAGAAAAAACGCTATTATTCATACAGTCGCTAGACGGAAGAGAATATAAGGTGGACTACAGTAAAGTTGATACCAATAGCTTTATTAAAATTCACCAAGACAATTACATCTAATTCAATCGAGAAATTAAAAACAAACCATTTTAGCCAAGCCATCAAAGTAGTTCATTGAATTTATTAATGATGATGTCGGAGTAAATTTATGACCCAGCTCAGTTTAATTGCTAATGATAAAAACAATATCGATTTGCACATCGCACCGCTCAAGGATGGCAGTCAAGTAACAGAAGCAACTATTCTTGAACTAATAGCAAAATCTGAATACGTCAAATTACAAACTAATACTGCAAATATTAAAAATGCCGTTGCTGAATTAAGTGATGTATTAAAACCGCTACAAGATAATCAAACGGGTCGAGAAATAACTTACCAAGTTCTCGAACGTATTGATGCAACTATTTCTATAGTTATTGACGATGATGAAATGGGAGCTACAGCTGAAATTAGTGCAGCTCAGGGAGGTAAACATTTATCTGCGAAAGCTATTTTAGGAGCAGCCCAAGAAGCAGGTGTAAAAAAAGGATTTAGTAAAGAAGATTTAGTAAAACTTGCTCAATTAGCGGCTAGAGAAGAGCCAACGAGTCAAGTTACTTTACAAATAGCTAGTGGAAAATTAGCAATAAATGGTAAAGATGCGGTAATAAACCCACTTGTTGAAAGTGCCCAATCGAGAATTTTACGCCCTAAAAAAAGAGAAGATGGTAGCGTTGATATGCGTGATTTAGGCGATATTATCTGTGTAAAAGTTGGTGATGCTATCGCTGAAAAAGTACCATTAACTACAGGTAAAAAAGGTTATACCGTCACCGCAACTCCCTTAATACCAGAGCCTGGGAATGATGTATCTTTAATTTCAGGTGATGGCACAGCAATCAGTTCAAAAAATGAAAATTTATTAGTATCTAAAAAAGTTGGTTTACCAAAAATCATTCCTAATGGTATGGAAGTTGATGAAATATATAAAATCAAAGATGTTAATGTCGCAACTGGCAATATTAACTTTACAGGAAGCGTTATTATTGATGGTGATGTCAATGAAGGCATGAAAGTAATAGCCAGTGGAGATATCACAATTGGTGGTTTTGTTGAATCAGCAATGGTCGAAGCAGGTGGTGATGTCACTATATCTGGTGGCATCATTGGCCGTAAGCATGATATTGAAAAGACTAAAGTCACTGATATTAATATGAGCGTTAGTGTTAATTCAAAGGGCAGTCTATATGCTAAATACTGCCAATATGCTCAAATAAGTTGCGGTAAAGATATTCGTATCGAAAACCAATTACTTCATAGCCTAATCAACGTTAATGGACGTTTAAAGATTGGTACCGAAGAGAAGTCAAACGGTACCCTTATTGGTGGTTATATTAAAGCTGGAACAAATGTTAGTGCCGGTGTTGTAGGGGCTACAGCAGGCAGCAATACTATTGTTAATTTTGAGCATGAAATTATAAAGTTAAAAGAACAAATGCAAGATGTAGAATCTCGATTAAAGTTTGATAAAGAAAAAACAGCTGAATTAAAAGTAGCTAACGATAAATTGAAGAAATTACCCAAAGGCAAAGTAAATCCTGAAATGCGAGCTAAAGTCATTTCAACTTATCAATTTCACGCCAAACGTATGGGTGACATTTTACTTGAAAAGGAAAAGCTAGAAAGTACTACACAAAGTTATATGGAAAGTGTATGCGTAGAAGCAACAGAAAAGTTATACCACGGTGTTCAACTTATTGTTGGGGATTATAATGATAGATCCCGAAGAGAGTATGGCCCAAGTAGGATGATATATAAAGAACGAAAAATTCACATCGATCCTATAGTTAACACATAAATACACTATGATTAAAAAACTTTCATTAATTTTATTTACCTGTGCTTTTCCCTTTAACAGTATGGCTGAGCAATGTTCAGTCAATTTCAATTATGGCGTTATAATCGACCCTAATCATATTCGTATGATTGAAGATAGCAGAACGGTTGTGCAAATTAATGGCGAAAATCAACTTTTTGTCGAAGGTCGTGAAATAGAATTAAATACTGAACAGCAACAACTGATTAGTCAATTTTCTCAGGGGATTCGAAATCAAGTACCTGAAATTGTCTCAATTGCTATTGAAGGTGTTGATATAGGTTTGAAAGCGGTAAATAAAGCTATTGGCAGCCTTACAGGTGAAAACAGTGCCTCTCAGCAAAAAATTCAAACAAAATTTGATGAACTAAAATGGCGAATTCGCACTCGCTTTAATCAAAGTGCTAACAACTATTATATTGCCCCACAAGATTTTGCTGACTTCGATGATATTTTTACGGGTGAATTTGAACAAGAAATTGAAGAAATAATTTCTGATTCCATTGGTACTATATTATTAGCCGTTGGTGAAGCTATGATAAGTGATAACACAGACAGTCGAGGAGGTGAACAACGTTTATCAACCTTTGACGAACGCATGGAAAATTTGGGAAAAGATCTAGAACTAGAAATTAGCGCTAGCGCTAATGCTTTAGAAAAAAAAGCTGAACAATTTTGTCTCAAATTAGCAACGTTAGATGAAATTGAAAGTAAAATTCACCATTCAATCAAACCACTCAGTCAATTTAATCTAATAGAAACCAACTAAGACAAAACAAGTATAACGCTACGAGATTATCTTGCAGCATTATACTTGTAACTCAAAACTATTGACTACATGTTAGGATAATTTGGCCCACCAGTTCCTTCTGGTGTAACCCAAGTAATATTCTGGCTTGGATCTTTAATATCACAAGTTTTACAATGAATACAGTTTTGAGCATTAATTACAAACTTATCGCCCTCTTCTGTTTTCTCCACCTCATACACTCCGGCTGGACAATAGCGCTGCGCGGGTTCATTAAATTTAGATAAATTAACACTAACAGGAATACTATTATCGCCAAGCTTCAAATGACAAGGTTGCTCTTCTTCATGGTTAGTATTTGATAAAAATACCGAAGAAAGTTTGTCAAAACTTAGTTTATTATCTGGTTTAGGGTAATTAATCACTGCGACTTGTGAAGCAAGTTTAAGTTGGTCATAGTCTACACTGTCATCTTTAAAATTAAACGGTAATTTTCCACCAAAGAAGTTTTGATCAATAGTGTTATAAGCACCACCTAACATGGTACCAAACTTGTGCATAGCAGGACCAAAATTACGTGTATTATATAATTCTTCATATAACCATGAATTCTTAAATTTATCCGTGTATAAGGTTATGTCTTGCTTACCTTCTTCGCTAAGACCTTCACTAGTAATCAATGTTTCTATAATCGCCTCAGCAGCCAACATACCTGACTTCATGGCTGTATGATTACCTTTAATTTTCGCAAAGTTAATCGTTCCTGCTTCACAACCTACCATTAAAGCGCCAGGCATAGTCATTTTAGGAAGCGAATTAAAGCCGCCTTTTGCCATAGCACGTGCTCCATAAGAAACACGTTTACCGCCTTCAAGATACTGACTAATTTTAGGATGATGTTTATAACGTTGAAACTCGTCAAAGGGACTTAAATGCGGATTGCTATAATTCAAATCAACAATCAAACCTACAAATACTTGATTATTTTCCGCATGATACAAATAACCGCCACCAGTGGTATCTTTATCTAATGGCCAGCCTGCTGTATGAACAACTAAACCTTCTTGATGTTTTTCAGGAGCAATATCCCAGATTTCTTTAAAACCTAAACCATAGTGTTGTGGAGAAGCATCAGCATCTAAAGCGAACTTTGAAATTAACTCTTTACCTAAGTGCCCACGACACCCTTCTGCAAAAACAGTATATTTAGCACGAAGTTCCATCCCTGGCATAAAGGAATCTTTTTCTTTCCCTTCTGCATCTAAGCCCATATCACCGGTGATAATACCGCCGACACTACCATCATCATTATAAATAACACTTTGGGCAGGGAAACCTGGAAATATTTCAACACCTAATTGCTCTGCTTGTTCTGCGAGCCAGCGACAAACATTACCCATACTGGCAATATAGTTGCCTTCATTGTGCATTGTTTTAGGAACAGAAAACCCTGGCAATTTAATTCCGTTACTTTCACTATTTAATAAATAAATATCATCCCCTGTAACTTTTGTCGTTAAAGGAGCTCCTTTTTCTTGCCAATCAGGAAATAACTCATTTAAAGACCTTGGTTCAAACACTGCACCAGAAAGAATATGCGCGCCAACTTCAGAGCCTTTTTCAACAACACAGACCATTAGCTCTTGTTTCTTTTCCTGAGCTAATTGCATTAAACGACAGGCAGTTGATAGGCCAGCAGGGCCTGCACCAACAATTACTACGTCAAATTCCATCGATTCACGTTCCATGGTATCTCCCAATATATATTTTATTTACAAAAAAATTCAAACAGGCGTTTGATATTCAAACAGGTGTTTGATAGTATCTCATTAGCGGTTGCCAAGCAAGGGGATATTTTCTTTAAAATATCCCCTTAGTGTAGTTAATTTAATAGTTTCTACTATGCTATATTGGTCACCTGTTTAAAACAAACGGCAACCATTACATAATATAAAAGATATTGTATCTTAGTTTGAAAGTTTTCATCAAGATTACGTTGACGTTTACGTAAACCAATAGTAATCTTTTGTACAATAATTTTATATTACTTAGTTTTATACTGAATAAACAAAACCAGAGGCAACGATGAAAGTATTAGTTCCGATAAAACGTGTTATTGACTATAACGTCAAAGTTCGCGTAAAACCCGATAATTCCAATGTAGATCTTGCTAATGTAAAGATGGCAATAAACCCATTTTGTGAAATAGCTGTAGAAGAAGCTGTTCGTCTTAAAGAAGCTGGCACTGCGACAGAAGTTATCGCTGTTTCAATTGGTGATAAGTCTTGTCAAGAGCAGTTACGTACTGCACTTGCTTTAGGTGCTGATCGCGCAATTCAAATAGAAACAAGTGAAAGCTTAGATTCATTGAACATAGCTAAACTTTTACAAAAAATTGTAGAAGAAGAGCAACCTCAATTAGTTATTTTAGGCAAACAAGCGATTGATAGCGACAATAATCAAACAGGTCAAATGCTTGGTGCGCTAACAGGTATGCCACAAGGTACATTTGCATCTGAGGTAAAAGTTGAAGGCGACAAAGTTAATGTTACACGTGAAGTTGATGGTGGTTTACAAACTGTAGCCCTTAACTTACCTGCAATTGTCACTACCGATTTACGCTTAAATGAACCTCGTTATGCATCGTTACCAAACATAATGAAAGCTAAACGTAAGCCATTAGACGTTAAAGCTGCTGCTGATTTCGGTATCGAATTAGCACCACGCACTAAGTTGTTGAAAGTTACTCCTCCAGCTGAGCGTCAAGCCGGTATTGTTGTTGAAACAATTGATGAATTAGTAGAAAAATTAAAAAATGAAGCCAAGGTGATCTCATGAGTATTTTAGTATTTGCAGAACACGATAACAGTACATTAAAAGCTGAAACGCTTAAAACAGTTGCCGCTGCTCAAGCTATTGGTGGTGATATCTCTTTGCTAGTAGCAGGTTTTAACTGTCAAAGCGTTGTGGAAGCTGCGTCTAAAGTTAATGGCGTTAGTAAAGTTTTAGCTGCAGACAATGCTGCCTATGAACATCAACTAGCTGAAAACATAAGCTTGCTAGTAACTGAACTTGCAAGTGATTATGAACACATTATTGCTACTGCTTTGACTACTGGCAAAAACTTTATGCCACGCGTAGCAGCTTTACTAGACGTTACACAGATTTCAGACATAATTGCAGTAGAAAGCAGCGATACTTTTGTTCGTCCAATTTATGCTGGGAATGCAATTGCTACAGTTCAAAGCTTAGACTGCAAGAAAGTTATTACTGTCCGTTCTACAGGCTTTGACGCTGTAGAAACTGACGGAAATGCTGAAGTTGTATCATTAGATACAGCTACTGATGCAGGAAACTCAAGCCATGTGAGTGATGAACTAACAAAATCTGAGAGACCTGACCTAGGCGCAGCTGGTGTTGTTATTTCTGGTGGTCGCGGTATGCAAAATGGTGATAACTTCAAATTACTTGATGGTATAGCAGACAAACTTGGCGCTGCAATCGGTGCATCACGTGCAGCTGTAGATGCCGGTTTTGTTCCAAACGATATGCAAGTTGGTCAAACTGGTAAAATTGTTGCTCCAGACTTATATATTGCTGTTGGTATTAGTGGTGCAATTCAGCATTTAGCAGGTATGAAAGATTCGAAAATCATTGTCGCAATTAACAAAGATCCTGAAGCGCCAATTTTTCAAGTTGCTGACTATGGTATTGTCGCTGATTTATTTGATGCCTTACCAGAACTAGAAAGTAAGTTATAAAAATATAAAAAGAAAAAGTAAGTCGGTCTTTAGACTGTCTATTGCTATAATAAAACCACTCTTAGTAGTGGTTTTATTTTGTCTAAAATTCACTTACGTTAAAATTTAAGAATCACTTAAAAGGTAATTGTACATGAAAGAAAAACTTTCCAGCCTTTCAGATCTTGCCGCAGCTTTTGGTAAAGAGCCAATTCAAGAAGAAGACTTCAAGTCTGACACTGACGAATCGTTAGTGTACTCCACTGACGTTGGTCGAATAAAACCTAAGAAACAAAAGTCAAAAATATCCACAAGTGACGGTTTTGCATTAGTTCGACGTGAAACAAAAGGCCGTAAAGGAAAAGGAGTAGTAACTATAACCGGCCTAGGTATAAATGAAGAATCATTAAAGACTTTAGCTAAGAAACTTAAAAAGATCTGTGGATCTGGCGGCACCATCGTAGATGAAATAATTGAGATTCAAGGGGATAAGCGAGATGTGATCAAAGGCGTACTTGAAAAAGAAGGCTTTAAAGTTAAGTTTATTGGTGGGTGATTTTCACAAAGCACAAAAAAAGCCGTCACTTTCATTTTTTGTAATGGAAAGTGTCTTCTCTAAATAGAAGTTTAACAATGTTCCAATACGCTCTCTCATGGGCGTTTCTGTAACATAAGTCACACGACCATTGGCGCTACTTCTTTCACATTTAATGTTTAAAACCCAGACAGCAAAAAGCCTAGCGCTATTGCGTTTCACACTTAATGTTTAAAATCCAGACAGCAAAAAGCCCGACGCTTTCGCATAGGGCTTCTCTAAATAGAAGCTTAGCAATGTCCTACTCTCACATGGGCCTTTCTCTAACATAAGTCACACGACCATCGGCGCTGCTGCGTTTCACACTTAATGCTTAAAAGCCAGAAAGCAAAAAGCCCGACGCTTTCGCATCGGGCTTCTCTAAATAGAAGCTTAGCAATGTCCTACTCTCACATGGGAACTCCCACACTACCATCGGCGCTACTGCGTTTCACTTCTGAGTTCGGAATGGGATCAGGTGGGGCCACAGCGCTATTGTCGCTAAAC